>Ga0207991_1000010_pt1 | contig 112232 bp, 97 predicted proteins | sample ETN07SmetaG_FD_185786 | JGI IMG/M metagenome (GOLD analysis project Ga0207991, IMG submission 185786) | Marine microbial and viral communities from oxygen minimum zone, Eastern Pacific Ocean - ETNP2014F14-07SV275 (SPAdes) (version 2) | ecosystem: Environmental > Aquatic > Marine > Oceanic ...
GCGGTTGCCGACGCAGAAGGCTAGCGAGGTCGAGCAACTACTGCCCCATCGGTGGGTGCAGGGCTGACCGGCGCAAGGTGTATTCCCTGTACGCTTACGGAAAATCCGCGCCTCAACGTCTATGACTACAGGCGCGCTGCGGTCCAGGCCGCGGGTCATCTTGAAGCGGTAGGCGCCGGTTACGCTGGGCCCATTGAGCAGGGCGTGGACGGTCACCGGGGTGTCGGGCGTGGCGTCGGCTTGCTGCTCGATATAGAACTCGGTGAAGTCCGGAAACTCTTCCGGCTGGCCGGCGACGGCAGGGTCAATCGCGATACCTCGGGCTGACTGGCCGTACTGCCCATCGGCGCCGATGGAGCGGAAGTAGGAGGCGCCCTGAAAGGCCACCCAGTCCTGTTTTACCCAGTCCTCAGCCGTGTGCCACTCCTGCAGACGAAAGCCGGCGAAGCCGGCATCGGCAGGCAGGTCACGGGCGGGGTTGTCCGCCGGCATGTTGAAGAAGTCGGCTGAGTAGGGGATCTCGACCGCTTCGCCCTGATCGACCATAAACATGTGTACGCCCTTGGGCGCGTACTTGCCCAGCGGGAAGAACACCAGCGGGTAGCCCTCGCTCGCCTCGGTGTCAGGCTGGCCGGAGAAGGGCGCACGCTGGGTGTCGAAGACGAGCTCGCCGTGCCGTGCGTAGTCAATCTGCTGGACGACCTCGGGGGCGGGCAGCGCGGGCGCCTGGTAGGGGGTGCTGGCCATGCTGCGTGCCCGCTCCACCAGCGCATCAAAGCTGAATGGGCGTACATCACTGGCGGCAAGGGCGAAGGAGGGCAGTAGCATGGCGCCGGCAAGGGCGGCAGCGCCTTGCAGCAGGGGTCGTCTGTTCATGGTTGTGGCTGATCTCCGCACGGCGTTGGGGCTGCTGATCCCGCCGGAATGTCCCTTCGGCTGGATCTGCTTGTGGCCGTTTAGAGCCGTTGTACTGCGTGGTGGTTCCGACTGGGGGAAAACGCCAGGCGAGTTTGTGGGCCTGTTGGCAGATCCTGGAGGGTGCGCGCCAGAGCGCTCGGTGTCAGCTCGCCGTGGTCTTGGCCGGCCCGCTTGCGTTGGCTTTTCTGTCCTGCGCCGGTGACAGGCCGAACAGCCGGCGGTACTCGCGACTGAATTGCGAGGTGCTTTCATAGCCCACGGCAAAGGCGATAGCGCTGATGGCGGTGCCCCGTCCGAGCAACTGGCTGCGCGCATCAATCAAGCGCAGATGCTTCTGAAACTGTAGCGGTGTCAGGGAAGTCTGGGCGCGGAAGTGCTGGTGAAAGGCTGACCGACTCATGCCGGCGGTGGCGGCCAGTGTGTTGATCGACAGCGGGTTGCGGTAATCGCTGCGTAACAGCTTTACCGCGCGGGCGATCCGCAGGGCGTGACCGTCTGCCTGAGCCAGCTCGCGCAGTTGCGGGCCCTCAGGGCCCAGCAGCAGCCAATGGTGGATTTCACGCAGCAGGCCGGTGTTCAGTACCTCCAGCGAGCTGGGTTGGTCGAGCAGGGTGATCAGTCTGCGTATGGCATCGAGCAGCGGGGCGCGGGTGTCCTGCGGCGGGCTTGCCGGCGCACCGCGGTGCAGCTCGATCAGCTCACCCAGCAGGCTGATATTCAGGTCCAGCGCGATGGACATATAAGGTGTGGCGACGCTGGCGCCGGCGATGCGTGTCAGTGTCGGCGTATTGCGGGCCACCAGCATGAGGTCGCCGGCGTTGTAGCGCTCGGTGCGCTGATCAATGTCGACTTCTTTGCTGCCCTCCAGCACCAGACACAGCAGTGGCTGGACGATTGCATGATCGACTGCTGCCGGCGAGGTTCTGCGCAGCAGAATCAGCCCCGGCACCGGCGTGCTGATCAGTGGGCCGCTGTTGGCGTGCCTTTGACAGTAGTGGCGGGTGGCGTCGACGAGGGCTTTGTTCATGCGCTCATTCTGCGCTGGCGCCGAGTTTCGGGTAAAGCCATCTGGATTATCAGGCATGTTTGTCGGTGCTTTGGGCATCTGCTGCACGTGCCCATGGCTAGAGTGGAAGCTCCACGACAGGAGGTGACCCATGACTGACAAACAGACACGCGACGCGTCGGTACCCGGACCGCTTGCACCACCACCGCCGATCGAGTCGCCCCACGTTGGCGTCCGGCAGATAGGTGAGCAGGGCGAGGAAGGGCGCAAGGCCTTTTACATTCATATCGAGGCCAGGCCCGGGCGGGAGGAGGAGGTGCTGCAGATGCTGCGCGATATTCGCGCCTGCGTTGAAGACGAACCGGGCACCGGGCCCTGGTTTGCGGTGCGCTATTCCGAGCGGGTATTCGGCATCTTCGAGGCGTTTCCCGATATCGCTGGCAGGCAGGCTCATGTCGAGGGCGGCGGTGGCGACATTTTCAGGGACCGGGCGCGGATGAACGCCATTTTGGCCGACGCCGCCCGGGTGCATCGGCTGGATGTACTGATGAGCAAGGATGCGTTCTCGCATCTGCAAGTCTGAGATCCCGCGTCTTACCCGACCCTGCTGGCGCTCTGGAACGGCGCTGGCAGGAATATCCGCGCTGATCCTTGGCTATGTCTATAATCTGCTGCGAAGTGGCGACGGCTCCGGGGCCGGCTGCCTGTGGAGCGGGCTGCAAGGATCAGGGTGCGGGGTGATATGGGGTTGGTGAGATTAGCCTGGATTTTTCTGGCCTGCGCGTTGCTGGTGCAGCCGGCGCAGGCGCGCCCGTCGGGAGCTGCGCTGGCCGAGTGTCGTGACGAATCCGAGCTGCTGGCTGCGCTGGAGCAAGGCATTGAGCGGCTGAACGGCCGCCGCGCGGTGTTTGAGTCGATCTACAACGATGCGTTTCCGGCCAGCATGTCGCTGGACGAGGTGTTGCAGGGCGCGCAGAACGGCGGGCGCCAGGCCTGGCCCGATACCATCGACTGTTCGGCGTTGGCCGAGCAGTACCAGTCGGCGTTGGCCGACTATCGGCACGCACAATCACGCCTGCAGCGTCAGCAGGCCAGCTGGGCTGCGTTGCCCGACAGCATGCGCGATGCGCTGGTGCTGGTGTGGCAGTCACGTCAGCGCTTGCTGATTCATGGTGAGGTGCTGCAACAGCAGCTGTCGGCGGATGAATCGCCGGCGCAGTCGCGCGCCGAGCAGGCGTTGTTGCAGGCCGCCATCAACCGTAGCCAGGGGCAACTGAGTGATCTGCGGCGAGAGCTGTTCGCCATTCTGCCGGCGTTGCAACGAGAGCCTACGGCGGTGCGGCTGGGCGACTTGCTGCAGCTCTGGCGCAGTGCCTATGCGCTGAACCCCGCGAACGATCTGCCGCGTGAGCAACTGCTGGATGCCCTGCCTGCCGAGGTGGCGGAGTCCGCCCGCGAGTACTTCCGGCTGGCGCGTCTGGATGCGCTGGTACAGCGCAATGCGTTGAACGACGTGCGGGCGTGGATGTGGAGTCGTTATCCGCTGCTGTTCGAGCAGTTGCCGCCACAGGCTCGTGACGGCTTGCTGCTGGATGAGGCGCGTGCCTTCCACACACGTTTGAACTGGTTGTTTGCCGATACCCGCGCGAGTTACCGGGCGGGCAAGGACGGTGAAGCTGGCACGCCGGGCTGGCTCAAGATTGTCGAATACCTGTTTGGTGTGCTGCTGTTGTGTCTGCTGGTCCTGCTGGCGCGACGATCCCGTGCGCCGGCCGCTACCGTGCAGGGCCGTTTTGCGCGCTGGGCTCGCGGCCGCAGGCTGGCTGAACCGCTGAGCCGGATTACCGCATCTGTGCCGCGTCTGCTGCCCTGGTTGCTGGGGTTGGTGGGTATTGGCCTGCTTCATATGCTGTTTACGCATTGGCGGCTGCCGCTGCTGACCACCTTCTTGCCGCTGGCGCGCCTGTACATTCTCTACGGCTTGATCTCGCTGGCAGGGGAGTGGCTGTTGCAGCGCACCGCGCAGCAAGCCGGCAGCTTTCTCAATGAAGAACAGCTGGCCCAGGCGCAGCGTCAGGCGCGGCTGGCGGCGGCAGTCGCCGTGGTGCCGCTGCTGGTGCAGGACTTTATTGCCCTGGGTGTCGGGCCGTCACGGTTGCTGGATATCTGCGGCTGGCTGTCGGTGCTGGGTGTTTTGCTGGCACTGGGACTGTTGCTGCGCAGTCGCCGTGAGGACTTTATCGAGGCGCTCAAGTCGTTCCTGCCGAGTCGCGGTGATCGGTTGATCGAGCAGTTGCTCGGCAAGCGTCTGTTTTTGCTGGTCGCGCCCATTGCCGCGCCGCCGCTGTTGCTGGCGCTGCTGGCCAACTTCATGCACAAGGCGTTGTTTGCCTACGACTGGTATCGTCGCCTGTTCGCCCGCAGCTTTCGGTTGCGGGTCGCCGCTGTCGAGGGCGAACCAGCGCCGGATGTTGCCGCCCAGGACAGCGTCGGGTTGGCAAGTTACCGCGTCTGGTTTCTGGAGAACGACCCGGCCAAGGTGCCGTTTATTGATTCGGGCCTGTATGCCCAGGTGCGCAAGAGTCTGGACCCCTGGCTGGACGACCGCACGCAGGACAACGCGTTGCTGCTGACCGGCCCCAACGGGGCGGGCAAGAGCACCATTGTGCCGCGGCTGCAGAAGGAGCTGGCCGAGCAGCAACCGGACATTCAGGTGTTGCGGCTGGTGGTCGAAGACAAGGTCACCACCGCCGAGGCGTTGTTGGCGCTGCTGGGCTCGGCGCTGGGCATCGACCTGGCCGCCGGGCCGTCGACGCTGGTGCGTGAAGACGCCGCGCGACAGCCCACCCTGGTGGTGATCGACGATGCGCAGAACCTGTTCCTGCGTCAGGTCGGTGGGCTGGCTGGCTGGGAAGCGCTACTCGGGCTGGTCAATGCGCGGGTCGAGAACCTGTTCTGGCTGGTGCTGATCGACAATCACGCCTGGGCCTATCTGAGCAACGTGTATGGGCGTGATTACCAGTTCCGCAGTATCAAGGTGGCGCGCCGCTGGTCGCAGAACGACATCCGTTCGCTGGTGTTGTCGCGTAACCACCTCAGCGGGTGTCGCATCCGTTACGACAACATTCTGCTGGCCACCCGAGGGCCGGAGGCCGGCAGCATCCGCAACGCCGAGCAGCTGTATTTCAGCCTGCTGTGGGATGCCTGCCAGGGCAATCCGGCGATTGCCCTGCGCCTGTGGCTGCGCTCGATCCGGATGGAAGGCAATACCGTGGTGGTCGGTTTGCCGGATGAGGTGGTCGGCAGCGGTCTTGAGGCGCTGGATCGTGATCTGCATTTTGTCTATGCGGCCATCAGCATCCACGAGAACATGAGCAGCGACGAGCTGGTATCGGCTACCGCGCTACCGGAGCGCGTGGTTCGCCGGGCGCTGAAAACCGGGCAGGACATGGGCTTTCTTGAGCGCGGGGAGAATCGCCGCTACCGCATCGTCGCGCTCTGGTATCCGATCGTGACGCGGCTGCTGGCACGGAAGAATCTGCTACATGAATAACGAACTCGCCTCTCAGTTGACGACCTTCGTCAACATGTTCGACACCGGCACCCTGGCGCTGCTGCTGGTCAGCCTGCTGGTGCTGTGGCTGATCAACTGGTGCATCCGCAACCTGACCACTCGGCTGATGACACGCTTTCCGGCGCGCCGTTTCACCATCATGCAGCTGGGCACGCTACTGAGCTTTACCTTGTACATCGTCGGTGGCACCGCGCTGGTGGTGGGTGTGCTGAAGCCGCCGCAGGAGTTTCTGCTGGCCATCGGCGGTTCGGCGGCGGTGGCGATGGGCTTTGCCCTGAAGGATATTGCCGCGTCGCTGGTATCCGGCCTGATCCTGCTGTTTGATCGGCCGTTTCATGTGGGCGACCGGGTCAGCTTTGATGGGGTGTACGGCGAGATCATCGCCATCACCCTGCGTACGGTGCGGCTGCAGACGCTGGACGACAATATTGTCACCATTCCCAATTCCCGCTTCATTACCGACGTCGTGGCCTCGGGCAACCTTGGCGCCATGGACATGATGGTGGTGACCGACTTTCACCTGGCGCTGGATGCCGACATTCAGCAAGCCGAAGACATCGCTCGCCAAGTGATTGTCACCAGCCGCTATGCCTACCTGAAAAAGCCGGTGACCTTTGCCATCGAAGAGGTACAGGTCGCCGAGCGCCTGGCGATCCGCCTGCGGGCCAAGGCCTACGTGCTGGATGTGACCTACGAAAAGCCCTTCCAGAGCGACATCACGGTGCGTACCTCGGCGCTGTTCCGTGAACGCGGCGTGCTGCGCCCGGGGCGGTGATCAGGCAGGTCAGAAGGTGGTGGAAGTGACCTCGAAATGCTGCTGGTCAATGCCGGCCACGTCGCGCCAGTCAATCTCGAACATCTCGCCGGGGCCGGCATCCATCAGGATGTAAAAGGGTTGCCCCGGCAGCGGCGTGCTGAAGCGAGAACGGGTGTCCAGCACCCCGTCGGCCAGCGTCTCGCCGCTGTAGGCCAGCACCCGCATGGTGATGCCGTCGGCGCTGGAGCCGTCATCGTAACCCCCCTGGCAGCTGATCTGTTGTGCCTCCAGCTGGCAGCGGCAAACCGGTGTGTGGGCCTGGGCGGCGGTGGCGCACAGCAGGGCCCCCAGCAGCAATAGCAGTCTCATGGCTGTTCCTCGATAAAGCGCGCCAGCGCGGGGGACAGGCGTTCAATGGCAAAACGCTGTTGATGCACGCTGCCATCGTTGCCTTCCACGGTCAACCAGAGGCCATCCTGGATGCTGGCGGCCCGCGGTATGGGGATTTCCACCCGTTTGTCAGTGCCGCGACCGCCAAAGGCGTTGCCGGCGGCGCTCGGGTTGTGCGGCTGGCGAACCTTCAGCGAGGCCAGGCGGATATCGCGCTGGCAGGCATCGCAAAAGCGGATCACAAAGGTTTTCAACGGCACCTCCAAGGCAACGATCTCGGGGGCGTGCTGATCCTGCTCGGCGAGGCTGAACGTCCAGGGGCCGATCTGACCGTGCAGGGCGTCTTCGCGCAGCAGCGGTTGCTCTGGCGTGGTGATCAATTGCCAGGCAAAGACCACCAGCGGGGCGGACAACAGCAGGGTGCCCAGCGCGACTTGCCGGCTGCTTCGGGGGGCGGGCGCATCCGGGGTTTCAGGGCGCGGCTTGGCCGCCCTGGTTATCGGTTGCCAGGGCCAGCGCGGCAGAGAGAACACCAGCAGCGGGCCGGCAACCGCCAGCCAACCGAGCCAGGTGACCAGGCCCACATCGGTGTGCCACTGTTTGATGCCGACGGCCAATGCGGCGGCCAGCAGTAGCCAGCCCAGGGCGCGCAGCAAGCGACTCACGGCATTCGGCAATTCGCGGCGCAGCAGGTGTTTGGCGTGTTTGGCCATGCCGGCCGCCAGGGCGACAAAGCCGGCCAGACTGAGCAGGAAAACAGCGATATTCAAAGACGTCACAGGCTGCCTCCAGCGGGTAGCAGCGCCCAGCTGAGCAGCGTGCACAGCGCGGTGGCAGCGAGCAAGCCAAGCCAGATGGTGCGCAGGCGCTGGCTGGCAAAAACCCAGATGATGATCAGCGTGTAGAGAACAAAGCTGAGCATGGTGCTGGCAGCTACCGCTTCGGCTAGCGGCAGGGGCCAGAGCAACGCCAGCAGCGTACTGGCCGCAGAGGTCAGCGCGTACCCGCCCAGCACGGCGGCCAGTACCCTGCTGGCGACCAGCCAGCGATAGCGTGCGCTTGCGGTCTGGCGAGCCATCAGCGTGCTCCCCCGGCCACGGCGCTGCGAGCGGCAGGTGCGGTGTCGGTGATTTTGGCCAGCCAGCGCCGCTGCACCTTGATCGCCATATAACCGAAGGCGGCGCCCAGGGCCAGCATGGTCAGGTCAAAGCCGGCCAGCGTCCAGTCGCCGGCGGGCAGCGTGACGCCCAGATGGCGGTCGGTGGTCAGGGCGTTGACCAGCGGCAGCAACGCGTAGGCCGCCGCTGCCAGCCAGAGCAGCTCGACCCAGGCCTTGCGGATATCACGAAACAGCGCGTAGATCAGGGTTTCGCCCCAGATCAGAAACAGGGCATTGACCTCCCAGCTGGCACGGTCGGCCAGCTCCACCGGCAGCAGCCGATTGGCCCAGAAATAGGCTGCCACGCCCGCCGGTAAGCCGGCGATGGTGGCGACGTTCAGCGCCTCCACCAGCCGATGCCCAAAGTGTGTGCCGGCGGCGGCGTGCTGCTTGCGGCGTTTGACCGTCCACAGCACCATGCCGGTGCCGATCATGCCGCAGCCCAGCAGCCCGGCGATAAAGTACAGCCAGCGCAGCCAGGGCTCGGCAAAGCGGCCCTCATGCAACCCGAACATGAACTGCACGCTCTGCACCGTGGCGTTGTCCTCGGGTTCTGCAGGTAGCGGCTCGCCGGTGTCCGCGTGATAGCTGAGGTCGTGCCCCTCGCGCCAGAGTACGGCGTCGCCGTATGCCCGGCCGATCTGCACCCGTGGCGGCTCGCCGCTGTCTTGCTGGATAAACACCGAGCGGAGCTGGGTGTCGGAGCCCCAGGTCGCCAGCGCCTTGTCCATCATCTCGCCGATGTCCGCACGCGGGCGGCTGACGGCCTCATGCGCGTGAGCGCCGTAGAGATCGTCGTAAAAGCGTTCGATCGCGGCCCGGTCGGTCCCGTAGGTAACGGCACCGGCTGCCGGCATGTATTGCTGGGCAAAGAACATCAGCCCGCTGTAGGTGATCATCAGAAAGAAGGGCAGGGCCATAACGCTGATGACGTTGTGCGCATCCAGCCAGGAACGCTGGCCCTTGCCGGGGCGGAAGGTGAAAAAGTCCTTGAAGATCTTTTTGTGGGTGATGACGCCACTGATGATAGCGACCAGCATCAGCATGGTGCAGATACCCACCAGGCGGAACGCAATCGGGTAGTCGATGTAGTGCAGCGTGTAGTGCATGACGTACAGCTGACGCCCGCCGCCGGTGTCGCGTGGCTCGATGTCGGTGCGCAGCCCGCCGGTGGCCGGATCCAGTTGTTCACTGCCGCGCCTGCCACGCTCGTGGCCTTCCTGTGGCAGGCTGGTCCATTCGATGCTGTAGTCCTGCCAGGCGCGTTGGGCTTGTGCCCAGTGCGGCAGATTGATTGCCCAGAACTCGGCCTCAGGGGCGACCTGCTGCAGGCGATCGAGCCCGTTCTCGACCAGGGCAACGCGGTCGTATTCAAGCGGTGTGCCGGCCAGCGGCCGTTCCGGCTCCATCCAGCGGGTGATCTCGTAGTTGAAGTAGCCCGCTGTGCCGGTGACAAAGACAAAGAACAGCACCCAGGCGACGATCAGGCCGGTCCAGGTGTGCAGCCAGGCCATGCTCTGGCGAAATCCTTCTCTCATTGCTGTTCCACCTTTCTCGGGTTCTCAGGCGCGGCCACGCGCCGCTCCGGCCCTGGCGCAGCAGGGCGTTGTGTCACGTTTGTCGGCGGCGTTGCTGCGGCCTGTTTTTTTGGCGCTCTATGCTGATGACGAACGAGCGGCCCAAAAAGGGAATGGGCGAGCGGATTTTTTGCGTATCGGCTCAAACGCTTTTTTGATAGTAATTCTTATTTGCGGCGCGAGTGTAGCAGCAAGTGCCTGAAGCGAAAACCGCTGGCCCGGGCAAGCCGCCGGCGGATGCACCGGCGACTTGCTGCTACTGGCTTCAGAAGCTCAAGGTGGTACCCAGCGTCAGGGTTCTGGGCATGCCCTGGCTGAGGCTGTGATAGCCGGTGCTGGTCAGCCAGTAGGCTTCGTCGGTGAGGTTGTCCAGGTTGACCTTCAGCTCAACGTCGGTGTCGCCCAGCTGCATGGCATAGCGCGCGCCGAGGTCGTACAGGGTGAAGGCGTCCAGGTCGATGTTGCGCGCCTCATCCAGGCTGCGCTCGCCGGTATGGCTGGCACCTGCGCTAAGCACCCAGGCGGTGTTTGGGATCTGGTACTCGCCGTACAGCCGGTACTGCTGGTCCGCAGTGCCGACTATCTGCTGGCCCTCAAGCGCCGGGTCGGAGGTCTTGCGGTTTTCGGCGTCCAGCCACATGGCGCTGGCGCCGATCAGCACATCGGGGGTGAGGTGGCCGCGGGCGTTGAGTTCCAGCCCCTGGTAGCGGGCTATGCCATCCTGGCTGAAGACGTTGCTGGCGTCGGTGTAGGTCAGCGCCCGTTCCAGGCGAAAGAGCGCAGCACTAGCGGACCAGCGCTCACGGTCCATCTTCACGCCGATCTCGTGTTGCTCGCTGGTCATTGGCTCGAATACTTCGCCGGCATTGACGGCGGTGTCCGGGGCGACAGCACCCTGCTCGAAGGCTTCGATATAGCTGACGTAGAGCGAGGTCCAGTCCACCGGGCGATACACCAGCGCGACGCTCGGGGTGAGGGCGCTTTCGCGGTAGTCGCCATATTTGGCATCCAGCGTGCCGTGGCGTACCCCCAGAATCAGGTCGAGCTGCTCGCCGAAGCCCAGAGTGTCTGAAACGAACACTTCGGTGCGCTTGATGGACAGGTACTCGTTGTAGTCGGCATCCCCACGACTCAGGCGAATGCCTGGGTCGGTAAAGTCCTGCGGGTTGGACAGATTGCCCGAGCCCAATGGGGTGGTGCTGGGGACCAGGCCGTTGCTGTTGGACGAGGTGGTACGACCACTGGCGCCGCCGACGGTCACCTGATGGCTGATTGGGCCGGTGTCCAGGTGTCCGCTAACCTGGCCCTCGAAGCCTTCGCTGGTGAACAGGTTGTTGTAGTGGTACAGCACGGCAGAATAGTTGCCGTCGGCGTCGGCAAACAGCCCGGGCAGGTAGGGGTTACGGAAGCTGTCGGAGTAGCGGTACGCCAGGCGCAGGTGCCAGTCATCGGCAATATCCCAGTTCAGGTCACTGCCCCAGGTGCGGTGGGATGATTCGTAAAACGCCCAGGACGGGGCCAGCCGCTTGTCGCCACCAATGGGGTCCAGTGGTTTGCCCAACGCGGTGCTGTAGGAGCCGTCGGCATTGGGCAGCAGGCGGAAGTAGCCACCATCGCTGACGCGGTTGGCGTAGAGGGCGTCGACTTGCCAGGTCAGCGCGGGCGTCAGCCGCCAGTCCAGCGCAACGGACGCGGATTTGCGCTTCGAGTCGTTGCCTGACACGTAGGTTTCGCCGTCCTGGCCGACCAGATTGATACGGTAGCCAAAGCGCTTGTCGTCACCGAAGCGCCCGCCGATATCGCCGTGCAGCAGTATCTGACCGTTGTCGGTGACCTGGCTGGTCAGTGTGCGGGTGAGCTCCTCGGTGGGCCGTTTGAGCACGTAGTTGATGGTGCCGCCAGGGCTGCCAAAGCCGTACAAAAAGGCGCCGGCACCTTTGAGTATGTCAACGCGCTCGATGTGCTCCAGCGGCAGGTCGGACGCACGGCTGCGCAGGGTCAGGCCGTCGAGCTTTTGCCCGGTATCAAAGTCGGGTGACAGGCCGCGTATCACCAGCGCGTTCTCGCTTTGCTGGTCATCGCTGGACGCAGCAACGGCGGCGTCGTAGCGGGTCAGGTCAGCGAGCGAGCTGATCTGCAGGTTGTCCATGTACTCACGCGAGTAGGTCGAGACGCTGAAGGGCGTGTCCTGCAGGCGGCGATTGCCGAGTGCGCCGACTCGGGCGCTGGACAGACGGTAGGCGCTGGCGGCGCTGCCGCCCTCGTCGACCTCGGCGCTGACGGTCATTGCGGGCAGGCTAGTCTGGGCGCTCTGGCGCCGCAGCGAATAGCTCGAACCGCCCTCATGCACCAGTTCCACGTTGCTGCCGCGCAGCAGTGTGGTAAAGCCTTCACTCAGGCTGTAGCTGCCCTGCAGGCCCGGGCTGCGCAAGCCATCCAGCAGTCTGGGTTCGAACGACAGGGTGACGCCGGAGGCGGCCGCGTAGCGGGCCAGCACGTCACTCAGCCGGCCGGCAGAGAGGTTGTAGGTCTGACGGGCTTCGGCTGTCTGCGCCTGGGCCGGCAGCGTTAGCAGCAGCGGAGCTGTCGCCAGGCCGTTGATAGCCAGGGCCAGCGCGAGTGCGCGGCGGCCCGAGGGGCGGGGAGTGGCGGCGGTCATAAGGTATCCCTTTTGGCAGGTTGGCAGAGTGAGTACGTGTGGCCGTCGGGGCCCTGCTGAAAACGTCTCACTTGCTATACCGAACGAGATGAAAAAAGGTATCAGGCGGGTTTGATCGTGACCCACCACGGGCCCAGCTGGTGCACCCTGACGGGCAGCGTTTTCTGCAACAGGGCCAGGCTGGCGTCGGTATCGCGCAGGGAGAAAGCGCCGGACACGACGATGGCTGCAACCGCCGGGTCGCAGCGCACCACCCCGGAGCGATAGCGCCCCAGCTCCTCGGTCAGCGTGCCCAGCGGCATGTCGATAGCCAGCAGCATGCCCTGTTGCCACAACAGCGACTGCTCGTTGGCCGGCGTTGGCGCCGAAATGGCGCCCAGGCTGAGCTGCCGCTGCTGCCCGGCATTCAGCTCGACCTGCTGTGCCAGGCCGGCCCCGTGCAGCAGCGCTGTACCTGAGAACACGGCAACCCGGGTATCGCTGGCGCGCTGCTGCACGCTGAGGCGAGCATTGCGGGTCTCTATCAACCCTTCGCGGGTGCTGATGACCAGTGGCCGCTCGGGGGTGAGCGGGTCAGACGCGGCGCTCAGCAGCAGCTCGCCCTCCTTGAGTTCCAGGCGCCGTTGCCGCGCGGTAAACGCCAGGTTGATGGCGGTCGCGGTATTCAGTACCAGGGTGCTGCCGTCGGCCAGTGTCAAGCGGGACTGCTCGCCCGTCGCGGTGCGCAGGTCGGCCTGCCAGACGCCCCAGGGTAATTGCGAGGCGGTCAGCGCGGCCAATGGCACACCCAGGGCCAGCAGTGACAGGGCCTTGAGCGTCTTGCGCCGATCCTGCGTGTGCAGCCGCTGCAGGGTCGGTCGGGCGATGTCGGCCGGCAGCTGGCCAAGGCTGCCGAGCAGCGACTCGGCGCGCTGCCAGGTCTGCTGGTGTGCATCGCTGCGCTGACACCACTGCTGCAGCCGCCGATGGTCGTCGTCGGTGGCCTCGCCACTGTGCAGCAGCGCCATCCAGTCGGCTGCTTCCTCCAATAAATTGTCATGTTGCCGTGCGCTGGTCATGGCTCGCTCACTCCAGCCGCAGACAGGCAAGAAAGGCGTTGCGCATATGGCGCTTGACCGTCGGCAGGGACACGCCGGTGCGCTCGGCAATCTCGGCGTAGCGCAGGCCGTCGAGCTGAGCGAACAGGAAAATCTCGCGCGTCAGCGCAGGCAGTTGCTGCAGCACTGCATCGACGCGCTGCAGGGCGTCGAGAATAAGCCAGCGGGTTTCCGGGGAGGGCGCCAGCGCCTCTGGCAGGGTGGCCAGGGTATCCAGATAGGCCCGTTCAATCTGTTGGCGACGCCAGTGATCGATCATCAGGCAGCGCGCAATGTGAGTCAGCAGGGCGCGCACATCGGAGCCGGCGCGTTGTGGCTGGCGCGGCTTCGTCAGCAGGCGCACGAAGGTATCCTGGGCGAGGTCGGCAGCGGTCTCACGGCAGCCGGTCTGGCGCTGCAGCCAGGCGCGCAACCAGCTGTGATGGCCGCGATAGACGCTGGAAAGGGGCTCGCTGGAATGGCTCATGCGCAGGGTACGGTGCTTTCTTTTTGAGAATGAGTCGCAGTTTACGTATGTGCCGGTCAATCCCGCAAGCCTCTGGCTGTTCGTATTAAAAGCAATTATCATTTGCAAGTGAAGTCGGCAAATCGGGCTTGCCAGTGAACAGTTCCAATCTAGACAGCGTCTTTATCAGCCAGCGCACCTCGCTGCTGCGCACCTTGCTGAAAATCGTCAAGAACACCAGCATCGCCGAGGAGCTGGTGCAGGAGACGTATCTGCGGGTGGCGCGCACGGTGCGTGACAAGTCGATTGATCACCTTGAACCCTTTCTTTTTCAGACTGGCCGCAATCTGGCGTTGGACCACCTGCGCCGTGAACGCATGCAGTCGCGCACCATGCTCGACGACGTGCCCCATGAGGTGGTCGAGGCAGTGGCCGCGCCGGCTTCCTCCAGCGAAGACAGCCTCCACGCTGCGCGCCTGCTACAGCATCTGGGCAGCGCGCTGGATCAACTGAGTGCCCGTCAGCAGCGGATATTTGTGCTCAGCCGCCTGCATGGTATGAGCGCAGGCGACATTGCCGCCGAGTTGGGGGTATCGCCCAGCACGGTGCAAAAGGAGCTGAAATTGATCATGGCGCTGTGCGTGACGCTGATCGAGCGACTCACGCCCACGCCATGAGCCGCTTTCGCTCGTTCACCGCATAAGCCAGAATGAACACCCGTGATGACGAGAGCCGGCCGATGACCGAGCCCACTACCCACCCTGCCGACGGCGAGTCGCTGCAGAGCCAGGCGCTGGACTGGCTGCTGGCGCTGGAAGACGCCGACGCCGAGTGTCTGGCGCGCTTTGATGCCTGGCTGGCCGAGTCGGCTGCGCACCGGGCGGCCTTTGAGCACGCCCGCGCCTGTTGGCAGTCGTCAGCCCTGGTGGATGCGGCGGCGCAGCTGGAGGCCCGCACCATGCCCGCGCCACGGCGACGCTGGGCTGGCGCGTTGGCGCTGGCCGCCTCGGTGTTGCTGGCGTTGGGTGTGCTGATGCAGAGCAACCTGCTGCTCGACTGGCGCGCCGATCACGTGACGGCAGTCGGCCAGCGGCAAAGCCTTGATCTGGCCGACGGCTCGCAGGTGCTGCTCAATACCGACAGTGCCTTTTCCAGCGATATCGACGGGCGCAAGCGCACCGCGAACCTGCTGCGCGGCGAGGCCTATTTTGACGTAGCACGCGACAGCGCGCGGCCCTTTGAGGTCAACGCCGGGCCGGTGCAGATTTCGGTGCTGGGCACCGCCTTTGCCGTGCGCTACCTGGATGACGCCACTGAGGTCAGTGTTGCCCACGGGCAGGTCGAGGTGCATGCGCGCAACAGCGGGGCGCGTATTCATTTGAGCGCCGGCGACAGCATTCGCATTGATCAGCAGGGTGCCGGCAATCGTGTACGCGGCAACGCCGCCAGCCAGCTGGCCTGGGTGCAAGGCCGCCTGGTGTTTGATGACCGCCCGCTCGGCGAGGTGCTGGCCGAGCTGCGACGCTACTACCCGGGCTGGATCATCAACGCCAGTGGTCCGTTGGACACCATGCGGGTAACCGGTAACTATCGGCTCAGTGATCCGGTCAGCGTTATGCGTTCGCTGGCGCAGGTGACCTCGGCCAATCTGCATGAATACCCGGCGCTGCTGATTCTCAACTGATCCTGGCCGGCCCTGAGGCAATCGGGCAGAGCCCGAGATCGGTAGCCGCAGCTCCCCCCACTTTCAACAAACTCCAAATTATTTTTACGCAATCTCGGCAGGTTGTTCGTCTCGTCAGGAAGTAATGCAAACCATTCGCATTGTTTGCTGTTCCACGACCCTGCAAAGAGATTCTCGATGACCGCTCAACCTCGCCGCGTCCTGTCCCGAACCCGCTCGACCACCAGTCTGTCGCTCCTGGCCCTGGCCATCTCCTGCGCCGCTGTGCCGCAGGCGTTCGCCGCCGACGCTCCTGCCAGCAATCTGCAGCAGAGCCAGGCGCGCTACAGCTTTGAGATTCCGGCGCAGCCGCTGGTGGCAGCGCTCAATGCCTTCAGCGATATCAGTGGCTGGCAGGTTGGACTGCAGGCTGATCTGGCGGCAGACCTGCAGTCCGCACCGGTCAGTGGTCGGCTGTCTCCCGAACAGGCGCTGACCGAGCTGCTGCGTGGCACCGGCGTGGGCTACCGCAGTGCGGGCCAGCGTAGTGTCGTGCTGGTGTCTGGCGAGCGGGCGGTCAACCTGCAGGCCATTACCGTGACCGCGACGCGTAGCCAGCGCATGGTTGACGAGGTGCCGAGCACGGTCAGTTCACTGGGGCGCGAGCAACTGGACCGTGAACTGGTCAATACCACGCGCCAACTGGTGCGTGGCGAACCGGGCGTCTCGGTGGGCGGCACCGGGCAGCGCTCGGGCATCACCGGCTACAACATTCGTGGCATCGATGGTGATCGGGTGCTGACCCAGGTAGATGGCGTCGAGATTCCCAACAGCTTTTTCAACGGCCCCTACGCCAACACCCAGCGCAACTATGTTGACCCGGAAATCGTCAAGCGCGTTGAGATCCTGCGCGGCCCGGCCTCTGCCCTGTACGGCAGCAGCGCCATTGGTGGCGCGGTCAGCTATTTCACCCTGGATGCCGACGATATCATCAAGCCCGGCCGCGATACCGGCGCGCGCCTCAAGACCGGTTACAGCTCGGCTGATGAAAGCTGGCTGACCTCGGGCACCGTGGCTGGCCGCACCGGCAATGTTGACGTTTTGCTGCATCTGTCGCAGCGCAACGGCCATGAGACCGAGTCATATGGCACCACTGGCGGCATCGGCCTAGATCGCACGGCCGCCAACCCGGAAGACGTACAGACCACCAACATTCTGGCCAAGCTCGGCTGGGACTACAGCGACAACGGCCGCCTGCAGCTGACCTACGAGAACTACGAAGACGACCGCGACACCAACCAGCTCAGCGCCGTGGGCGGGCCATACAACGCCGGCAGCGGCTTTGGTTACTACGAGTCGCGTGAGGGCAACGACACCATTACCCGCGAGCGCTACAGCCTGTCGCACATGCTGGCGCTCGACAGTCTGCTGGCTGACAACCTGAACTGGAGTCTGAATTACCAACTGGCCAAAACCGACCAGAGCACGGTAGAGCACTACGTCCCCAAGAACTTTTTCACTGGTGCAGTCAGCCGTGACGTACAGCGCTACCGCGACACCACCTACAAGGATCGGCAGTGGATGCTGGATCTGCAGCTGGACAAGGCGTTCAGCCTGGGTAGCAGCGACCACTTGCTGACTTACGGCGCGACGCTGAAGCGTCAGCAGGTGACCGGACTGCGCACGGGCTACGGCGTCTGTCTGCAGGCGATCAGCGCGAGCTGCCCGACGGTTGGCGCCATCAGCAGTAACGCCTCTGACACCCTGACCCCGCAGAGTGATTTCCCCGATCCAACCATCGAGGTGTACAGCCTGTTTGTACAGGACGAGATTCGCTGGAATCACTGGACCTTCCTGCCGGGCCTGCGTTATGACCACACCCGTCTGTCGCCCGAGCTGACCGATGAGTTTCTGGCGACTGTCAGCAGCAGTGACGTGACCGACTACAACGATGATGACCGCACCTGGCACCGGGTATCGCCCAAGCTCGGCGTGACCTACCAGTTTGATGATCGCTACACCTGGTTCGGGCAGTATGCCGAAGGGTTCCGCACGCCAACCGCCAAGGCCCTGTACGGCCGCTTTGAGAACCTGGCCGGCGGCTACACGGTGGAACCCAACCCGGACCTGGAGCCGGAAAAGAGCCGCGGCCTGGAAACCGGCCTGCGTGGCTACTTTGAGGCCGGCAACTTTGATCTGGCGCTGTTCTACAACGAGTACCGCGACTTTATCGACGAGAACGCCATTACCCCCGGCTACACCAGTGATACCTTCCAGACCCGCAACATTGCTCACGCCAGCATCCGTGGCGTGGAAGCCAAGGGCCGTCTGAACCTGGAGCACTTCGGCATGGCTCCTGGGCTGTATGCGCAGGGCTCGATTGCCTACGCCCGTGGCCGCAACGATGACAATGGCGCACCGCTGAACAGCGTAAACCCGCTGACCGGTGTGTTCAGCCTGGGGTATGAACAGGCCCGCTACGGCGGCGAGCTGGCCTGGACGCTGGTCAAACGCAAGACCCGCATCGACGAATCCAGCCTGAACATCCCCGACGGCACCACCAGCCAGTTTGCCAGCCCCGGCTTTGGCCTGCTGGACCTGACCGCCTACTACCAGGTGACGGACGATCTGGTGGTCAACGCCGGGCTGTTTAACCTGACCGATAAAAAGTACTGGCTGTGGGACGATGTGCGCGGCTACGACAGCGTCGGCGAAGCGACCGTCACCAGCCCCGCCAACCTCGACCGCCTGACCCAGCCTGGCCGCAACCTTGCAGTCAATCTGGTGTGGGATATCTGATAGACCGGGCTGCACAGGCGGACAGCGCGACGCAGGTGCAGCCCATCGAACCGCTTCGGTTGTTGGCCTTGGCCGCCGCCCAGGAGCTGCCGTCGAGCCGCTTCTGCTTGCAAGCTGAAATGATAATTTCTATCATTCTCTGCTGCGCACTCGACTCCGTCCGCTGGCGGGGCTGGTTGGTGCGTCTTTTCTTTCCATGACCGCCCCGGCTCGAGGGGCGGCCTGCAGGTGGGTGGCATGAAGGGTCCTTGGCTGGAGCAAAATCCATGATGGTCAGTGCGTCACGTGGCGCCATCATCTCGCGTATTCTGGCAGCGATTTTTGGTTGCTATGCCTTTGTCTGGGGTGTGGTTGCCCTGGGCGTCGCGGCGCTGCATGGCGCTGGGCTGGAGTACCACGCGGCCGAGCAGGCCATGATGATGCTGGCCTTTTTGCTTTACCTGGGGCTGTTTCTGTGGACCTTTGCCGCTGCCAGTGTGCGGCGAGTCTGGCTGGTGCTGGCTGTTGGCAGCGCGGTCATGCTGGCTGCCGCCTGGCAGCTGCAGCGCATGATCATCGGATAGGAGCACCGCCATGCTGAACAGTTTCCGCCAATCCATGGCCTGGGTGCATACCTGGTTCGGGCTGGTACTGGGGTTTGTGCTGATGGTCGCCTTCTTCTTTGGCGCGCTGTCCGTCTTCGACCGCGAGATCGACCGTTGGGCGATCCCGGAGACGCGTTTTGAGCCGCAGCCGATGCCGTCCTACGACAACCTGCTCAAACAGGTCTTTGCTGATCTCAAGCCTCACCCGCTGGATATGGCCGCGACCGCGGAACGGGTAATTGGCGATCTGCCGGCACCCGAGACCATGCCCATGGTCGGGCTATTTGCCTACACCACCCACCGTGACCCGGTGCTGCGTATTGGCGCCGAGTTTGCCATCCCCAACAAACCGATCGACCCCAAAGACGACCACCTGCACGTGCACGGTTGGGCCACCATCGACCCGCGTACCGGAGCGGCGCTGCCGGATGACCAGCTGAAAATCGGTAGCAACTGGTTCTATCCGATGCATTACAGCCTGCAGGTGCACTGGAAGAATATCGGCGTCTTTGTGGTGGGGCTGGCGGCGCTGGTCATGCTGGTAGCGCTGGTCACCGGTGTGATCATGCACCGCAAGCTGTTCAAGGAGTTCTTTACCTTCCGGCCGAAGAAACGCACCCAGCGCAGCACCCTGGATCTGCACAATATGACCGGTGTGGTGGCGTTGCCCTTTCACTTCTTCTTCGCCTTCACCGGGCTGGTGATCTTTGCCTCTTTCTACTATTTCCCGGTGTCCGGGACCCTGCTCAAGCCGCTGCATGACCGGCATGAGGTCATTGAGGCCGAGCATACCGGGCTGCCGCATGACGAGGCGGGCGTGCCGGCCGAGCTGGCCTCGGTCGATGCCATGGTTGCCGAGGCCAAGCGTATCTGGGCCGAGCGTGACATGGCCGGTGAGGTGGGCCTGCTGATGATCGAGCATCTGGGCGACGCCAACGGTTATGTCAGCATCTATCGTGCCGGCAGTGACCGGGTGGCGCTGGTGGGTGAGGGTATCCACTTCAAGGCCAGCACCGGCGAGGTGCTGCGCGAAGAGCCACCGAGCGATCCGGTGGGCGCGGTCAATGAATTCCTGACCGGCCTGCATTTGCAGCATTTCGAACACTGGACCTTGCGCTGGCTTTACGTCGCTGGTGGCTTGCTGGGCTGTATCTGTATCGCCACCGGTTTTGTGTTTTTTGTCGAAAAGCGTAAGCAGGAACACGCCAAGCGCGGTCTGCAGGGCTGTCGACTGGTCGATGCCATGGCGGTGACCACAGTGACCGGCATGGTACTCGCGGCCGTGGCTATGCTGGTGGCCAACCGCTTGCTGCCCGACGCCATGCCCGGTCGTGGCGACTGGGAAAAGTGGACCTTCTGGGGCGTCTGGCTGCTGAGTCTGCTGCACGCCCTCTGGCGCAGCGCTCCGGTGGCCCAGGCGCGCAGCAATCCGGCTTGGCGCGAGCAGTGCTGGGCGCTGGCGCTGGCCTGCGTGGCGGCGGTGCTGCTGAACTGGCTCACCACCGGCGATCATCTGCTGAAAACCATGCTGCTGGAGCCCTACTGGGCGGTTGCCGGCGTTGACTTGAGTCTGCTGGCCTGCGCGTTGGTGTCGGTATTCACGGCGCGGCGCCTGGCACGCACCTTAGAGGTGAAGCAGGCCAGCCGGATTGGCGGGGTGGCGTATGAGTAACGCTGGACTATGGTTGCTGGCTGCGGCGGCCAGCATGTGGCTGGCCACCGGTTGGCTGGCACTGTCGCTACCGGCACACTGGCGCCAGGTGTTCGTGGCCAATGAGGTGGCGCCGGGTTATCTGCGGCCCCTTGGCTGGCTGGCGTTAGGGGTGTCGGTGCTCTGTTGTTTCAAGGCAGACCACCCGTCAATGGCGGTGCTGGTCTGGTTTACCCTGTTGCCGGTTGCCGCTGTGGCCACGGCGATGACGCTAAGCTATCGACCGGCGCTGTTGCGTGTGGTTTGCCCAGTGTTTCTGCGCGCTCGCTAACGGCGCGCTTCCAGCGCCCGGAGAGGGCGTTCTGTCCGGGATGGAACCTTGGAAGGCGGCTTTGTCAGGTCGTCTTCGTATAGGAATCGCTGTTAGGTAAAAGTGTGTAAATTCGCTAGGGCTGGCAAGGCATATTGCCTAGAGTCCCTAGTGCTTAAAGCTATTCCCGGACCCTGACCTTTATGCCTTCTTCTGCTCTGTTCTCCCGTACGCGGGTCAAGTGGCTGCTGCTGCTTGCTGCCATCGTTGCTGCGCTGGTTTTCGCCTGGTATCAGTTTTCTGGTTCTGCCGCTCCGGCGCCCATGTCGCATCGCATGGCCTTTGGCGCGCCAGCGGTGGTGCGAGTGGAGCCTGCCCAGCGCAGCGAGCTGGACGTTCAGATCAAGTCTATTGGGACGGTAACGCCGCTCAATACCGTCATTGTGCAGAGCCGGGTCAATGGCGTGCTCGAGCGGGTGGTGTTCGAAGAAGGCGCCGCCGTTGAGCAGGGCGATCTGCTGGCCGAGGTGGACCCCTTGCCCTACAAGGCGCAGCTGGAACAGGCTGAAGGTCAACTGCAGCAGAGCCGCGCCACGCTGGAAAACGCCCGTGCGGACCTCGCCCTGTATGAAACCCTGTGGGAGCAGGACTCCATCGCCCGTCAGCAATTGAGTGACCAGCGCGCCATGGTCAACGAACTGCTGGGCACCGTGCGAGCCAATCAGGCTGCCGTTGACGATGCCCGCCTGCAACTGTCCTGGACACGTATTACCGCACCGCTGGCCGGCCGCCTGGGGCTGCGCAAGATCGATCAGGGCAACCTGGTGACCGGCAGCGAGGCCGAGGGCATTGTCAGCATTACCCAAATGCAGCCGATTGCCGTCAACTTCACCGTACCAGAAGTAGACGTGCCGGCCTTGCGCAGCTCGTTCCGGGGTGAAGAGCCGCTCAAGGTCGAGGTACTGGACCGTAATGATCAACAGGTGATCGCTAGCGGCAACCTCACCACCCTGGACAACCAGATCGATACCGCGACGGGCACGCTGCGGGTGCGCGGCCAGTTTGCCAACGAGGATGAAGCGCTGTTCCCCAACCAGTTCGTCAATGTGCGTTTGCGCCTGAGTACCCTGCGCGATGTGGTCACCATTGCGTCGGATGCGGTGCAGTTCGGCAACAGCCGCACCTATGTCTACGTGGTAGAGGACAGCAAGGCCTATGTGCGTGAGGTCACGCTGGGCGCCAGCGCCGACGGCAGAATTGCTGTGACCAGCGGGTTGCAGGCCGGTGAGCTGGTGGTGCTGGAAGGGCTGGATCGCCTGCGCGACGGCAAGGAAGTCGTGATTCCTGACGCCGAGGATGAGGTCGCCACCGCCTCGCCGGCAACCGCGCCCGCGCAGCGTCCGAGCAACGGTGAGCGTCGCGGTCCGCGACCAGCCAATTGAGTACGCTGGCATGAAGAGCCTGTCTACGCCCTTTATTCTGCGCCCGGTAGCCACCTCGCTGCTGATGCTGGCCTTTATGGCCGCCGGCCTGCTGGCCTGGCGTCTGCTGCCGGTCGCCGCGTTGCCGCAGGTCGACTACCCGATTATTCAGGTCTTTACCTTCCAGCCGGGTGCCAGCCCGGAAATCACCGCGCGGACCATTACCGCGCCGCTGGAGCGTCACCTGGGGCAGATCCCGGGGCTTAAGCAGATGTCATCGACCAGTTCCGGTGGCGCCTCGGTCATCACCCTGCAGTTTGATCTGGACGAAGACCTGGGCGTGGCCGAACAGGAAGTGCAGGCAGCGATGAACACCGCAGACAGCCTGCTGCCCAGCGACCTGCCGACACCGCCGATCTACCGCAAGGTCAACCCGGCGGACGCGCCCATTCTGACCCTGGCGATCACCTCTGACAGTCTGCCGCTGCCGGAGGTGCACGATCTGGTCGACACCCGCATGGCGCAGAAGCTGGCGCAGCTGTCCGGCGTGGGCATGGTGAGTCTGGCCGGTGGGCAGCGTCCGGCGCTGCGGGTGCTGATCAACCCGAATGCGCTCACGGCTTATGGCCTGAGTCTGGACAGCGTGCGCCAGAGCATCGCGGCGACCAACGTCAATCAGCCCAAGGGCAGCTTTGATGGTCCGACCCGTTCAACCATGCTCGATGCCAACGACCAGATTCGTTCGGTAGAGGACTACCGCAAGCTGATCATCACCTGGCAAGACGGCGCGCCGCTGCGGCTCGGCGATGTGGCGACCATTGTCGACGGCGCCGAGGATCGTTTTCTGGCCGCCTGGGCCAATAGCCAGCCGGCAGTGCTGCTGAACGTGCAGCGCCAGCCCGGGGCCAATGTGATCGATGTCACCGACAGTGTGCGTGCGTTGCTGCCACAACTGACCGCGACCCTGCCGGCGGCGGTCGACGTTGCTGTGCTGACCGACCGCACCCACAGCATTCGTGCCTCGGTCAGCGATACCCAGAAAGAACTGCTGTTTGCCATTGGCCTGGTGGTGCTGGTGACCTTTGCGTTTTTGCGCAGCCCCTCGGCCACCATTATCCCCAGCGTGGCGGTGCCGCTGTCGCTGGTGGGCACCTTCGCCTTCATGTACCTGATGGACTTCTCGGTCAACAACCTGACCCTGATGGCGCTGACCATCGCCACCGGCTTTGTGGTGGATGATGCCATTGTCATGCTGGAGAACGTGGCCCGGCACCGGGAGATGGGCAAGTCGCCGATGCAGGCCGCGCTGGCGGGCGCTGGCGAGATCGGCTTTACCCTGATGTCGCTGACCTTCTCGCTGGTCGCGGTATTGATTCCGCTGCTGTTCATGCCGGATGTGGTGGGGCGGCTGTTCCACGAGTTCGCCATTACGCTGGCGGTGGCCATTGTCATCTCGCTGGTGGTCTCGCTGACGCTGACGCCCATGATGTGTGCGCGCATGCTGCATACCCCGCCGCAGGAGCACGCCGGTGGCTTTCTGCATGGCCTGATCGAACGCTATGGCCGCGCACTCGACTGGGTGCTGGAGCGCCAGCGCGCCACGTTGCTGGTGATGCTGGGCACCATCGCGTTGACCGGGCTGCTGTACCTGGCGGTGGACAAGGATTTCTTCCCGGTACAGGACAGCAACGTCATCCAGGTGATTACCGAGGCGCCGCAGGATATCTCGTTCAGCGCCATGGCCGAGCGTCAGCGCAATCTGGCCGTCGCCCTGCTGGAAGACCCGGCGATCGAGAACCTGTCGTCCTTCATCGGGGTCGATGGCAGTAACGTCACGCTCAATAGCGGTCGTTTACTGATCAACCTGCCGCCGCACAGTGAGCGCGACGAAAGTCTGTTTACCGTGATGGACCGGCTGCGCGAGCGCGCCGCCGAGGTGCCGGGCATTACCGCCTGGTTCCAGCCGGTGCAGGAGCTGACCATTGAAGACCGGGTCAGCCGCACCCAGTACCAGTTCAGTCTGACCAGCCTGGACAGTGACGAGCTGCGCGAGTGGGTGCCGCTGATGGTCGACGCGCTGAACGCGCGCCCGGAGCTGCAGGACGTTGCCTCTGACTTGCAGCAGCAGGGCCTGGAAGCCTATGTGGAGATTGACCGCGACGCCGCTGCGCGCCTGGGGCTGAGTGTCACCGACGTGGCCAACACGCTGTATAACGCCTTTGGTCAGCGCCAGATCGCGACCCTGTTTACCCAGGCCAACCAGTACCGCGTGATCATGGAAGTGGATCCGCAGTTTGCCGGCACGCCGGATAGCCTGCGCAACCTGCACGTTACCAGCGCCGCCGGCAGCTCCGTTCCGCTGGCCAGTGTCGCGCAGGTGCATCAGCGCAGCGCGGCGTTGCTGATCAACCACCAGGGGCAGTTCCCGGCGACGACCGTGTCCTTCAATCTGGCACCCGACGCTTCGCTCGGTGAGGCGGTCGAAGCGATTGAAAGCGTACAGCAGGAGCTGCAGCTGCCGGTCAGTGTGGAGTTGCGCTTCCAGGGCGCCGCCGAGGCCTTCCGCGCCTCCTTGAGCAATACCCTGTGGCTGATCCTGGCTGCAGTGTTGACCATGTATATCGTGCTCGGCGTGCTCTACGAGAGCACCATTCACCCGGTGACCATTCTCTCGACGCTGCCCTCGGCCACGGTCGGCGCCTTGCTGGCGCTGCTCTTGGCCGGGCGCGCGCTGGACATGATCTCGGTGGTCGGCATCGTGCTGCTGATTGGTCTGGTGAAAAAGAACGGCATCATGATGGTCGACTTTGCCCTGGAGGCGCAGCGCAATCAGGGCATGAGCCCGCGCGAGGCGATTCACCGGGCAGCCCTGCTGCGTTTCCGGCCGATTCTGATGACCACGCTGGCGGCGTTGTTTGGCGCGCTGCCGCTGATGCTGGCCAGCGGCTCGGGCGCCGAGCTGCGCCAGCCGCTGGGGGTGGTGATGGTCGGCGGGCTGCTGGTTAGCCAGGTGCTGACGCTGTTCACCACGCCGGTGGTGTATCTGTTCTTTGATCGTTTGACCTGTCAGCGCACACCCGAGCCTGCGTCGACGCCCGAGCGCGCACTGTGAGCACCGAGACAGGCATGCTGCAGCGCCCGGTTGGCCTGTCGCTGCTGGCGCTGGCGCTGGTACTGGTCGGTTTGCTGTGCTGGCGTCTGCTGCCGGTGGCGCCCTTGCCTCAGGTCGAAGTGCCGATGATCGTGGTCACCGCCAGTCTGCCGGGCGCCAGTCCCGAGAGCATGGCAACGACTGTGGCGACGCCGCTGGAACGCGCGCTGGGGGCCATTTCCGGGGTCACCGAGATTTCCTCATCGTCCAGCCAGGGCTCGACCCAGGTGGCGCTCGCCTTTGAGCTGGACCGCGACCTTAACGAGGCGGCGCGCGAGGTGCAGGCGGCAATCAACGCGGTACGCGGCGATCTGCCAGCGGGTATGCCCGGCAACCCCGAGTACCACAAGATCGACCCGTCGCAAGCGCCGATCATGGGGCTGGCGCTGAGTTCTCCCAACCTCTCGCCCAGCGAACTGTACGACATTGGCTCGACCATTCTGGCGCAGAAGATCGCGCAGATTTCCGGCGTTGGTGAGGTGAGCGTGGGCGGTGCATCCCTGCCGGCGGTGCGGGTGCAACTGGATGCGGCTGCGCTGATGCATTACGGCATCTCGCTGGACGAGGTGCGCAGCGTGATCTCCAGCACTAACGCGCTGCGCCCGATGGGCGTGATCGAGCAGGGCAGTCACCGCTGGCAGGTGCAGACCAGCGAGGCGCTGCGCACGGCGGCGGCCTACCGCGAGCTGATCGTGCGCTATCAGGACGGCGCCGCCGTACGTCTTGGCGACGTGGCGCAGGTCACCGATTCGGTGGAAAACCGTTACAGCGCGGGCTTCCATAACGACCGCTCAGCGGTGATTCTCGATATCAGCCGCCAGAGCGGTGCCAACATTGTGGAAACCGTGGCCAATATCCACGAGCGCCTGCCGCAGCTGTACAACCTGATTCCGGCCGACGCCGAGCTGACGATCATCAGTGATCGCTCGCCGGTGATCCGCGCGACTCTGCGCGAGGCGCAAATATCGCTGCTGCTCGCTGCGTTGTTGGTGGTGGTTGTGGTCTGGCTGTTCCTCGGTAACCTGCGCGCTGCGTTGATTCCTTCCACCGCCATTCCGGTATCGCTGATCGGCAGTTTTGTGGTCATGTACCTCTGTGGCTTCTCGCTCAACAACCTGTCGCTGATGGCGTTGATCGTTGGCGCCGGTCTAGTGGTAGATGACGCCATCGTGGTGCTGGAGAACGTCCAGCGGCATATGGCCAACGGGCTGTCTCCCCTGCAGGCGGCTGCCCGCAGCGCCCGCGAGCTGCGTTTTACCCTGATCGCCATGACCCTGGCGCTGGCGGTGGTGTTTGCTTCTATCCTGCTGCTCGGCGGTCTTATCCAGCAGCTGTTTCAGGAGTTCTCGATCACGCTGGTGGCGGCCATGCTGATTTCCCTGCTGGTGTCCCTGACCCTGACACCGGCACTCTGCGCGTTATGGCTCAAGCCTGGACAGCACGTCGCGCCACAGGAGCAGGACAAGGATTCGCTGTTTGCCAGTTTGCAGGACGGTTACGCTCGCTCTCTGCGCTGGTTGCTACGCTTTCGTCCGGTTGCCATTGTGCTGCTGTTGGGCGCGATTGGCGCTAGCGCCTACTTGATGATCACTCTGCCGGAAGAGTCGCTGCCCCAGCAGGACAGCGGTCAGATCAACGGTTTTCTGCGCGGTGATGACGGCCTGTCCTTTCAGGTCATGCAGCCAAAGATTGAAGCCTACCGGCAGTACATCCTGCAGGACCCGGCGGTGGCGGACCTGACCGGCACCTCTGGTGGCGATCGGGGACTGACCAACACCCAGCTGTCGATCAAGCTCAAGCCACTGTCCGAGCGCGATGCGTCGGCGCAGGAAGTGGTCGACCGACTCCGGGCCAATGCGCCCAAGATTCCCGGCATCATGATGTTCCTGATGGTGCAGCAGGACCTGTTCTTCCGCCCGCCGTTTCGTAGCAGCGAGTACGAGGTGCTGCTGCGGTCGGACTCGCTGGAGGCCCTGAAACAGTGGTCGCGCACGGTGGCGCAGGCAATGGAACAGAGCCCGTTGCTGACCGACGTGGACTCGATGGACGGCGACGAGACTCGTCAGGTCGTGCTGGATATCGACCGTGAAGCGGCGCGGCGCCTGGGCGTGGATATGCAGACCATCGCCTCGGTGCTGAACAACTCCTTCTCCCAGCGCCAGGTCGCCACCCTGTACGACGAGCTCAACCAGTACCGGGTGGTGATGGAGCTGGCGCCACGCTATACCGAAAGTCCCGCCGTGCTGTCCCAGCTGAAGGCACTGACCAGCGATGGCCAGCGGGTGCCGTTCTCCACCTTTGCCACCTGGGATTACGGCATGGCCGAGGACCGGATCCGTCACGAAGGTCAGTTTGCCTCCCTCGGCATTGGCTATGCGCTGGCTGAGGGGGTGACGGACATTCAGGCGCGTGAGGCCATCGAGCAGATCCTCAACGACGTGATGCTGCCCAGCTCGGTGCACCAGGCGCCGCCCTCGGCCAATGACTTCGGCACCGCGCTGGACCCCTGGGTTTTTGTGGTGGTGCTGCTGGCTGTGTACCTGGTGTTGGGGGTGCTGTACGAGAGTACCCTGCACCCGCTGACCATTCTCTCTACGCTGCCGCCGGCCGGGCTGGGCGCGTTGCTGGCGCTGAAATTTGGTGGCCAGAACCTAAGCCTGATTGCCATGCTGGGGCTGTTCCTGCTGATTGGCATTGTGATGAAAAACGCCATCATGATGATCGATTTTGCGCTGGAGCTGCAGCGTCGAGACGGCATGGCGCCGCGCCAGGCCATTGAACGTGCGGCGCTGCTGCGCCTGCGTCCGATCCTGATGACCAACCTGGCCGGTATGCTTGGCGCGGTGCCGCTGATTCTCGGTTTTGGTGAGGGCGCCGAGATGCGTCGTCCGCTGGGCATGACTATCTTTGGTGGTCTGGCCCTGAGTCAGTTGCTGACGCTGTACACCACACCTGCGGTGTACCTGTACCTGGAAAACCTGCGCCAGCGCGTGCTGCGTCGCCGCGCTGCGCCTGAACCCTCCGAATCCTCTGTCTGAACTCCGGTTGCTGCCCATGAAGCCTTCGCTGTTAACCTCCACTGTCCTGCTCGCCGCCGCCCTTGTCGGTGGCTGCACCATGGGGCCGGATTATCGCCAACCGCCCATCGCCCAGCCGCTGGTACTCAAATACGATCAGGGCTGGCAGCCGGTGCCGGCTCAGCCCTGGGCAAAGAGCGGCGCCTGGTGGGAGGCCTTTGCCGATGACGACCTCAGCGCGCTGGTGGTCGAAGCCAACGCCAACAACCTGACCCTGGCGCAGGCCGCCGCGCGCTATCGTGCCGCGTTGGCTCAGCGCCGGCTGAGCAGTGCAGACTATCTGCCTACCCTGAGTGCCGCGCTGGATGCCAGCCGCAGCGGTGGTAGCGACAGCGCCAATACCGACAGCAGCCGCGCGCAGCTGGGCATCAGCTGGGAGCTGGATCTGTGGGGGCGGGTGCGGCGGCAGGTGGAGTCTGATACCGCGGCACTGGATGCCAGCGCCGCTGATCTGGCGGCTGCGCGGCTGTCGATCCAGCTGGCGGTGGTCAACAGTTACGTCAATCTGCGCGCGCTGGATGTACAGCAGCGCATTCTGCAGCAGACCCTGGAGTCGTCGGCGCGCTCGACCCAGCTGACGCGCAATCAGTACGACGCCGGCATCGTTTCGCGCGCTGATGTCATTCAGGCCGAAACCCAGCTGCAGTCCCTGCGCAGCGACCTGTATGACCTGCAGGCCGAGCGCGCGGTCGAGGAGAACACGCTGGCCGCACTATTGGGGCGAGCGCCGTCCGCATTCGAGCAGGAGGTGGTCGATGCGCTGCCGGCGGTGCCGCCGATCCCCTCGCAATTGCCCAGTGAGCTGATCGCCCGCCGCCCGGATGTGGTGGCGGCCGAGCGCGCAGTGGCCGCCGCCAACGCCGATATCGGTGTGGCCATCACGGCCTGGTTGCCGACCATCAGTCTGGGCGCCAGTGGCGGCGTCAGCGGTGAGTCGATCAGTGACCTGTGGAATGCGCCGGTACGTTTCTGGTCGGTCGGCCCAAGCCTGGCGCAGACCCTGTTTGACGGCGGCGCTCGCGATGCTGCGCGTGACGCGGCCTACGCCCGCTACGACGAGCAGGTCGCCGGCTACCGGCAAACCGTGCTGGAGGGCCTGACTGAGGTGGAAAATGCCCTGGCCACCACCGCCATCCTGCGTGAGAAGGCGGTGCAGCAGGATAAGCTGGTCAGCCTGGCGGAAGAGAACGAGCGGGTGATCACCAACCGCTATCAGTCCGGTCTGGTGTCCTATCTGGAGGTGGCTATCGCCCAGAACACCACCCTTAACGCCAAGCGCGGCCAGGTCAGCGTGACCAGCGCGCAGCTGGCGGCTGCCGCGCAGCTGGCCGCCAGCATTGGCGGTGGCTGGGAGGTGGGTGATGATGTGGGCGGTGCGGCGCAACGGCCGGCGCAGTAGCCCGATGGTGATCGCCGGGCCGCCCATTGGCGGCCCGACCGGCACGGCTCAGAGGCTGGCGTCGCGATGCTTCTCGCGTACCATCTGATCAAGATGCTGCTGGACACGGTTGCTTTCCTGCTCAGCATTGGCCATGGCCTGGTAGATCTGCTGCTTCAGTTTGGGGTTGTGATGCCAGGGCTGACTCGCCAGCGCCAGCGCCTGTTGTACGGAGGTATGCACCTTCGCGTGTGAGGCATCCAGCGCGCGAAAGGCAGCTGTATGGCCGAAGCTGTCCGGATCCTCGCCCTCGTGATACCAGCGGCCAAGCCGACACTGATGATGGGTGACGCTGACCGCCGCTCTTGCCGCGTCGTTCTTCTCATCATTCAGCGCGATGTAGCCATTTTGCTTGAAGATGATGTGATCAACCTTGATTAACGCACTGAGCGAGATGTCGCGCGCCACACCCAACTTGTTGAGAGTCTCCCGCGCGCCTTCGGAGAAGGTGTCGAACTGTCCCTTGAAATTGACGATCTGCGTGTTGATCTGCTGCGCCAGCGTATTGGATTGCTCGGTCTTGGCGATGGTGCTTTCAACGGCGCGCGAGAAGGAGGCAATGGTCTCCGATACTTCGATGGCAGCTTCCAGGGTTCGCCTCGACAGCGCTTTTACCTCGTCCGCCACCACGGCAAAGCCGCGGCCCTGCTCACCGGCGCGAGCGGCCTCAATGGCAGCGTTGAGTGCCAGCAGGTTGGTCTGATCGGCAATGTCGGTGATGATCGACAGGGACTTGGATACCTTCACACTGTCGGCGCCCAGTGCCGAGACGACCGCGCTGACATCCTGCATGGTGTGATTGATGTGCGAGAGCGAGTCGACCATCTGCGTTACCGCTACCTGACCTTCGCTGGCGGCCGAATCGGTGGCGCGGGCGATGTTCTCCACGTGCTGCATGCGATCGCCAATACCGGCTATATCACCCTGAGCATCCTTCAGGTTGACGATCAGGTTGTTGATGTTGGTTGAGTGCAGCGAGGAGTGCAGCTCGTTTATGGCGATCAGCCTTGCCGACCTTTTCATCGCTTCGATCGATTCGTTGATGTGGGTCAGCGAGGTTTTCAGAACGCCCGGCATGCCGCGATGCAGAGCTTTGCGCTGATAGTTGTTGTTGGCCACATTGCGAAAGCAGGAGTCCACCTCCTTGAAGTAGGATTCCACGATATCCAGCAGATCGTTTACCTCCCAGCCGATCTTGCCGATCTCGCCCATGGTTTTCAGGTTGGTAATGCGGCCGCTGAAGTTGCCCCGGGTTGCATCGCGCAGGGCGCGGTAGATGCGCCCGCAGGCCTGCAGGACCTTGAGAAAGACGCGGCCAATAAAGATGCTGTTGACGATGACCAGCAAGGGGGCGAGCAACAGCCAGTACCCGGTATAGCCGGTAGCGATAACCAGGCCCACAACCGCCAGGTTCATCAGCACCATGAGCAGCAGAAACCCAAACAGCAGTCGGTTCAAGAACAGAAAGCCGGAACTGGCTCCCGTGATCTGCCTTGCCAGAAGACTCATCAGCCCAGCTCCCCATTCTCGATTTTCATCATCATGTCCAGATAATCGGTGTCGTTGCGCGCCAGTTCATTGCGGAAGAACTGTAACGACGCTTCCACGGCGTTCTTGCCGCTGCTGCCCGCTTCTATAGCCAGCATCTCGCGGTAGATGGGAATGATGTGGTCCAGCGCTCTTGGGGTGGGCTTGCGGCGTACGGAGTAGTAACCAACTGGCTTGTTATCGAGGCCATAGTCGATGGTGATGTTGGCAAACACCCAGTAGTGGCCGCCATTCTTGCAGCGATTTTTGACGTAGCCAAAGAACTCGTTGCCGTCGCGCAGGGTGTCCCACATCAGCTTGAAAACGCCGCGGGGCATGTCCGGGTGACGGATGACGTTGTGTGGAAAACCCAGCAGCTCGGCCTCGGGGAAGCCGGAAATACGCATGAAAGTGCGATTGATATAGGTCAGTTTGCCCTTCAGGTCGGTCTTGCTGACGATGAATTCGTCGTCGCTCAGCGAGACTTCCTTCTGGGTGACCGATACGCGCTCAACCATAACTCAGCCTTTTTGTTGTTTGTGCAAACGGAAACGTGGTTGTGCCCTGAGCCCAGCGGCGATGCATCCGTGCAGCAAACTCCAAAGCGGCTGCCAAACTGGTATTGCGAAGGGGCTGACCTAGGGGAGGCAGCCAGGCGCTCGCCAGCATCCCGAAACGCAGCCGCGAGTCGGTATGCTGGCAAGGCTAAGAGAGGCGCGCAGTGGGCGTATTGACGCAGGTCAGGCTTGCTGCGCGGACAGCCCCGGTGCAGCGATCGGCTAGCTGTTTATTCGATACCGCCGTGGGTGAGTTTGGCGGGGTTGAGCAGGCGTTCCAGCTCGTCACGGCTGAGGTCAGTGTGCTCGGCGGCCACGTCGACAATCGGACGGCCTTCCTTGTAGGCCAACTTGGCAATCTCGGCGGCTTTCAGGTAGCCGATCACCGGGTTCAGCGCCGTCACCAGAATCGGGTTGCGGGCCAATGCCTGGGTCAGTTGGTCCTCGCGGACGGTGAAGCTGGCGATGGCCTTGTCGGCCAGCAGGCGGCTGACGTTGCTCAGCAGGCTGATGCTTTCCAGTAGATTGCGCGCGATCAGCGGCAGCATGACGTTCAGCTCAAAGTTGCCTGACTGGCCGGCGATGGTAATGGTGGCATCGTTGCCGATCACCTGAGCGGCGACCATCGCGGCGGCTTCCGGAATCACCGGGTTGACCTTGCCGGGCATGATCGAGGAGCCCGGTTGCAGCGCCTGCAGCTCGATCTCGCCCAGGCCGGCCAGCGGGCCGGAGTTCATCCAGCGCAGGTCATTGGCGATCTTGGTCAGGCTGACCGCGGTGGTCTTCAGCTGGCCGGACAGCGCCACCGCGATATCTTGCGAACCGATGTGCGTGAAGAAGTTCTTGGCGGGCGTAAAGGTCAGGCCGGTGTGGGTGCTCAGTGCCTGATTGAAGCGTTCTGCAAACTCGGGGTGGGCGTTGATACCGGTCCCCACAGCTGTGCCGCCCTGGGCCAGGCTCTGCAGGCTGGGTTGCAACTGACGCAGGTTGTGAATGTTCTGCTCGATCTGGTCTGCCCAGGTGTCCAGGCTTTGGCTCAGGCGCACGGGCATGGCGTCCATCAGATGCGTGCGGCCGGTCTTGACGTACTGGTCGACGCTGGCGGCCTTGCTGCGGGTGACAGTGACCAGATGCTCCAGCGCCGGCAGCAGTTGCTCGGCCAGTTCCATGGCGGCGCTGATGTGGATGCTGGAAGGGATGATGTCGTTGCTGCTCTGGCCACAGTTGATGTGGTCATTGGCGCTGACCGGCTGGCCGTAACGGCGTGCAGCCAGGGTGGCGAGCACTTCGTTGGCATTCATGTTGGAGCTGGTGCCGGAGCCGGTCTGGAACACATCGACCGGAAAATGCGGCATGAAATCCTCGGTCAGCAGCTCATCCACGGCGCCGCAGATGGCCTCGGCCAGGTCGGCGGGAATCTGCTCCAGCTCGCTGTTGGCGGTGGCGGCGGCGCGCTTGGCCAGCAGCAGGGCGCGGATGAAGGGTGCCGGCATGGGCTGCCCGCTGACCGGAAAGTTGTCGACGGCGCGTTGGGTCTGCGCGGCATAGAGCGCCTCTGCCGGTACCGCCAGTTCGCCCATGCTGTCTTTTTCTATTCGGGTATTGCTCATGATGCTGCGCTCCTGGGTCTGGGGGCAGCGTGGTGCAGAGAGTAGCAAGGTCGCCGCCCGGTCTGTGGTACCTGTGCGCCTTGACGTTAATGCAAGTCGTTATCATTATCAAGGCTGGCCGGGACATTGCTGTCCCGACCCTGCTTGGACTCACAGTGTGGCGCGTAGTGCCCGAGCGGCAGCTACCATGTTTGCCAGCGCCGGCGTTACTTCAGCCCACTGGCGGGTTTTCAGGCCGCAGTCCGGGTTGACCCAGAGGCGCTCCGCCGGCACGCGCTCGGCAGCCAGCTTCATCAGTTGGACCATGTACTCCTGCGTCGGAATGTTGGGCGAGTGAATGTCGTACACGCCGGGACCGATGTCGTTCGGATACTCGAAGTGCTTGAAGGCATCCAGCAGCTCCATGTCCGAGCGTGAGGTTTCGATGGTGATGACATCGGCATCCATGGCGGCGATCGACTGAATGATGTCGTTGAACTCCGAATAGCACATGTGGGTGTGAATCTGTGTGTCATCGGCGACGCCGTTGGCGCTGATACGGAATGACTCCACCGCCCAGTCCAGGTACGCCTGCCATTGTGCGCGGCGCAGCGGCAGGCCTTCACGCAGGGCGGCTTCGTCGATTTGAATGATGCGCACGCCGGCCTTTTCCAGGTCCAGTACTTCCTGCCGAATCGCCAGCGCCAGTTGCAGGCAGCTGGCCGAACGCGGCTGATCGTCACGTACGAAGGACCAGTTCAGGATGGTCACCGGGCCAGTAAGCATGCCCTTCATCGGCTTGTCGGTCAGCGACTGGGCGTAGGTGGACCAGGCAACGGTCATCGGTCGCGGGCGGCTGATGTCACCAAACAGGATCGGCGGCTTGACGCAGCGCGAGCCGTAGGACTGCACCCAGCCGTACTGGCTGAAGGCATAACCATCGAGCTGTTCACCAAAGTACTCGACCATGTCGTTGCGCTCGGGTTCGCCGTGCACCAGTACGTCCAGCCCCAACGCCTCCTGCTCGCGCACGCAGTGGGCAATTTCGGCCTGCATGGCCTGGGTGTAGCTGGCCTCATCCAGTTCGCCGGACTTGAACTGTCGGCGTGCCTGGCGGATATCGGCGGTCTGCGGGAAGGAGCCAATGGTGGTGGTCGGAAACAGCGGCAGTTTGAGCAGCGCAGACTGCCTGGCCGCGCGCTCGGCGTAGGGGCTGTGGCGCTGGCCCAGGCTGCTATCGATGGCGGCAATAGCAGCCTGTACGGCCGGGTTGGTGACGCGCGGCGACTGACGACGACTGTCGATGGCAGCCTGGTTGTCGGCCAGCTCGCTGGCCACGCTGTTGCGACCCTGATTCAGCGCGCTGCCGAGGATACGCAGCTCATCCAGCTTTTGCTGGGCAAAGGCCAGCCAACTGGCGATCTCGGTATCCAGTGCCTGCTCGCTGGCCAGGTCCACCGGCACGTGCAGCAACGAGCAGGAGGGAGCGACCCACAGGCGCTCTCCCAGCGCGGTGGCGATGGGTGCAAGCCACTGCAGCGCGGCGTTCAGGTCGGTCTTCCAGATATTGCGGCCGTTGATCACGCCAAGTGACAGCACGCTGTGCTGCGGCAGTTGGGCGATCAGCGCGTCAATCTCATCGGCCGCGTTCACTGCGTCCAGATGCACACCGGCGACCGGCAAGCGGGCGACAAGGGCCAGATTGTCCTGCAGGCGACCGAAATAGGTGGCCAGCAGCAGCTTGACCGGCGCAGCAGCCAGGGCATGGTAGGCCTGTTCGAAAGCAGCATCCAGGCCGCTGGGCAATTCAGTGACCAGAATGGGCTCGTCGATTTGCACCCACTCCACGCCCTCGGCGGCCAGCGTGGTGAGCAGCTCAAGGTAAACCGGCAGCAGACGCTCCAGCAGATCAAAGCGATTGGAGTCGTCCTTTTCTTTGCCAATTGCCAGATAGGTGAGTGGGCCGATGATGACCGGTTTGGCAGCCACGTTCTGGGCCCTGGCCTCGCGTAGTTGCTCAATCAGCCGAGTGGCATTCAGGGTGAACGCGCTGTCGGTTGTGAACTCCGGGACGATGTAGTGGTAGTTGGTGTCGAACCACTTGGTCATCTCGCCAGCGGCTACACCGCCGCAGCACCCGGCGTGCTCTTCGGCCGTTTGCGCAGAGCGGCCACGGGCGATGCGGAAGTAGTTATCCAGCTCATCACCGTGGAAGTCGCGTACCCGCTCGGGCAGGTTGCCCAGGGTGAAGCTCATGTCCAGCACCTGGTCATAGAAGGAAAAGTCGCCCACCGGCACCAGGTCCAGTTCGGCCTGCTGGGCCCAATGACGCTGACGTAGGGCGGCTGCAGTGGTCTTCAGCTCCTCGCGGGAAGACTGATCCTTCCAATAGGATTCAAGGGCGAACTTCAGTTCTCGGCGAGCGCCGATGCGGGGGAACCCCAGGTTGTGGATGCGTGCCATGTGCTGCCTCTGTCGGTGAGTGGGTACAGGGGCATGCTAGGGTGGTGGGTGAATTATTAAAATTGATGTTTATTCAGATATTAATGAAAGTAGCTCATGTTGGGTGTGGCCCCGCCGCCCGTGATGGGCAGGCGACAGGGCCCAAAGGGCTCAGAAACGGTACTTGGCCGTTGCTGTCACGCTGCGCGGTGCGCCGTAAGTTAGGGCGCCGTATGCGTCGAAGATGTCGAAGTACTTTTCATCCGTGACGTTGTTGGCGTTGATCTGCGCCGACAGGTTGTCGGTGATGTCGTAACGGGCCATCAGGTTGACCAGCGCATAGGCATCCTGCTCGATCTTCTCCTGCTCGTCGGACGGGTTGGTTGCGTAGGTGTAGATGCTGTCCTGCCAGTTCACACCGCCGCCAATGGTCAGGCGGCTCCAGTCGCCGGCAAAACGGTAGGTGGTAAAGGTGCGCAGCAGTTTGGTCGGGTACAGGGTGTTGGTGTCGTCGCCGTTGCCGTCTTCCACCTCAAACTGGGTGTAGCCGGCGCTCAGATTCCAGCCGGGCATGATCTCGCCGGATACTTCCAGCTCGAAGCCCTTGCTGACGGCCTCACTCTCGACGTAGGCAAAGCCCAGTGCCGGTTCCGCCGGGTCAATGCGAACGCCTGTGTTGGAGCCCAGATTGTCCTGCTTGATCTGGAAGATGGCGGCAGAGGCATTCAGCGCGCCGTCGTAGAACTCGCCCTTGAGACCCATTTCATAGCTTTCGCCGACGATTGGTTGCAACTGCTGATTGCTGGCATTCTTCTCTGACTGGGGCTGGAATACATCGGTATAGCTGGCATAGGCCGACAGGGTGTTGGTCAGGTCATAGATGATGCCGGCATAGGGGGTGACTTCGTCGTGTACGTCGAGCGTCGAGCGGGTGTTTCGGCTGTAATCGTACTCGGTCTTTTCATAGTCGCTGACCCGGGCACCGAGAATGACCTTGAGGTCATCGGCGAGGTTCAGGCGGGTGACCCCGTAGTAGCCTTTCTGAATGGTCTCGCCGGAGCCGTAGGGCGTCAGACCGGACCAGGTAGGTGCCGGGTGATGGCCGTCGTAGGCATCAAAGTTGGGTACGGTGGCCGAGCCGGCCAGCGCGGTGCGTGAGTCTGCGTCGAAGTCCTGCTTGCTGTAGATGTAGCCGAAAGCCACTTCATGGTCGCGGTTGAACAGGGAGACGGGACCGCTAAAGCGCACGCTGTAATCGTCCTGAACGGTGTTTACGTTGTAGGAGCCGGCCATGGCGTTCATTGGCGAGCTGCCGTTGCGGCCGGGGTTACCGTATAGATAGAGTAGGTAGGAGTCAGCCTCGCGCTCACCGCGGTTGTAGCTCAGGTTGAGCTGCCAGCCGCTGCCCAGTTCGTGATCCAGATTGACGAAGTAGGTGTCATAGCTGGTGTCCCACTTGCTCCAGTCGGCGGACGTGGTCTTGGAACGACTCCAGTCGGTGCGCGAGCCATCGGCATACCAGATTGGCAGCGCGCCCCACATAGGCGAGTCGGAGGTGTTGTCCTGTCGGCTCAGGCCAAACCAGAGCGTGCTGTTTTCGCTCAGGTCGACATCCATGGTGCCGTACAGGGTCTCGGTCTGGTTGGCATGCATATCGATCCAGCTGTCGCCATCCTGATATTCCCCAACCAGGCGGCCACGTACCGTGCCGGCTTCGTTCAGAGCAAAGGAGACGTCGCCGAGGGTGCTGTAGGTATCCCAGGTGCCCGCACTCAATTCCACTGATCCGGTCAGATCACGATTGCTGGCGCGCTTGCGGGCCAGGTTGAGTGAGGCGGACGGGTCGCCTGAGCCGGTCATCAGGCCGTTGGCCCCGCGCACGACTTCTACCCGATCGTACATCGCCAGACTGCTGAAGATTTCGCCGGAGCTCCAGGGTTGCTCCCAGATGGTGGGCACGCCGTCGATCATCAGTGCGTTGATGGCAAAGCCGCGGGCGTTGAACTGGGCGCGAGTGGTCTCGTAGCGGTTGACAGATACACCGGTGGCGTTGTTGACCACATCGAGAATGTTCTGCAGGTCCTGATCTTCAATGCGCTGCCGGGTGACCACGCTGACCGATTGCGGGGTTTCGCGCAGTGACAGACTCAGCGGCGTTGCGGTGCGGGCCGCTTCGGCGGTGTAGGACTCGCTGCCTTCGGTTGTGGTGCGACGTTCGCCCTGGCCGGTCACGGTCAGTGGTGCGAGCTCGGTAGCTTGGGTCGGGCTGGCCTGCTGTGCAAGCGTCGGCAGGCTGGTCAGCGCCGTGCCGGCGGCAAGCAGGTGGACGGTAATGGCAAGCGGGCGCAGGGCTTTGGGCGAGGCAGTACGAGCGAGGGGGAGTGCAGACATGGAGGAGGGTCCTGAATGTCGGGGGTTGGCAAAAACGAGTTAGTCTTAATGATAAGGATTTGCATTCTATTTGTGTGAAAACAGTAAAGCAAACTGTCTCGCAAGCCGTTGTTTGCCAGAGGGGATAAGGCGGGTTGGCGGTGTGGCCTGCTCAGTGCTCAGGCCACAGGGAAGGGCGGGATAACCTGGATAGTCCGGCGCCTGGCTGGCGCCGTTGGGGTTACTGAATACGCAGCGGCCCGAAGTCGCCCAGCGCGCTGCGGCTCCAGGCAAGCAGCTCGCTGGCCAGTTGTTCGCTGGCCGTGCCGAAGTTGTTCACCACCGATTCAATGGCAGTGTCCTGCAGCGGCTGCCGGATGCTGAAGCGCTTGGCGGCGAGAACCTCGCGGGTGCTCGGGTCGATCAGCTTGGCGTCCAGTTCGATGATCACGCTGGCCTGCTCGCCCTGGTAGCGGGTCTGGAATTGGCGCAGGTCGCTCATCAGATGCACGTCGGCCTGCAGCGATTGAGTCTCGGTGGTAACGGCGCTGAAACTGCCGTCCTGCTCAAACGCCTGGACCAGTTGCTCACGCAGCAGATTGGGGTTGGGGTCGGCCCAGCGCGCGCCCTGGTAGCTGCTCAGGGTGTTGCCGTCGGGCGAGACAAGAATGCGGATGGTCTGCAGCGCGTTGCTGCTGGACGGCGTGATGATGCGCAGGGCCAGCGGCAGGGGCTCGCCACTGTGCTGCGCCAGGTCAGGTGGCGGCAGTTGGTAGAAGGTCAGCGGCTCGCGGTCGGGCAGCACGGTGCAGGCTGATAGCGCGCTGGCTAGCAGCAGGCCGGCGGTCAGATGGCGAATGATCATGGCTGGAACTCCTGTCGCTGGTCACGCCCCAGCAAGAAGCGCGCAGGGTCGTCCTGCAGGCGGCGAGTAAGGCTGCGCAGCTCGGCCAGGGTGTCGCGCAGCTCGTTGATTGCCGGGTCAAGCTGGCCGAGTCCCTGCATGCCGCTTTTCAGGGCGTAGCGGTTCTCGCTGAGTATCTGCTCCAGCTGAGCGCTGGTGTCGGCCACCGAGGCCATGGTCTCGCGGGCGCTCTGCAGGGTCTGAGCGCCTTCCTGATTGAGCAGCTGGTCGGCATCGGCAATCAGCCGGCTGCTGTTCTCCAGCGTCTGGGTAGCGGCTTCGCTGGTGCTGCGCAGCTCGGCGATCAGCTGCTGCAGGTTGCCGTTGGGGTCAGCGATGCTCTGGGTGGCCTGGTTCAGACCTTCGAGGGTTTCGCTGAGGTGTCTGACGTTGTTCTCCGACAGCACGTCGCCGGCATTGACCACCAGTTTGTTGATGTTGGTCATCAGGTCTTCGCCGTTGCTCAGCAGGCTGGCCAGCGGCGAGGGCGTGGCGTAGATGACCGGGTCTTCGCCGCGCTTGGCGGTGAGCGGTGGGCTGTTCGGGTCGTTGTGAGTCAGCTCGATCACCGAGTTGCCGGTGATGCCGGTGAAGGACAGGCGCGCCTTGGTGTCCTGCTTGATCGGTACATCGGCGTCGATCAGGATGCGCGCGCGAACGATGCGCGGATCATCGTGGTCCAGGCTCAGTTCGGTGATCTCGCCAATGCGGATGCCGCTGAACTGCACTGCGCTGCCGCGCGACAGCCCGGTAACCGCCTGTTTGAATACCACGGTGTAGTAGTTCTGCTCGCTGCTGGTGCTGGCGCTGCTGAGCCAGATGGCGAAGACGATAGAGGCCAGCGCCGCGAGGACGGTGAACAGGCCGATCAGCATATGATTGGCTCGGGTTTCCATGGGCAGGCTTACTCCTTGGCCGGGGTGGGTTGCTGATAGGCGGCGGCGCGACCGCGCGGCCCGTGAAAATAGTCCTGAATCCAGACGTCATCAGTCTCGGCGACGCGCTCCAGGGTATCGGCGATCAGCACACGCTTTTGTGACAGCACCGCTACGCGGTCGCAGATCGCATACAGGGTATCGAGATCGTGGGTCACCAGAAAGACGCTCAAGCCCAGTGCATCGCAGAGGGTGCGGATCAACTGGTCAAAGGCGGCGGCGCCAATCGGGTCGAGGCCGGCGGTCGGCTCATCAAGAAACAGAATGTCCGGGTCCAGCGCCAGGGCGCGGGCCAGGGCGGCGCGCTTGACCATGCCGCCGGAGAGCATCGCCGGGTATTTGTCCCCGGCGCCCGGGGGCAGCCCGGTCAGCGCGATCTTCATGCGCGCCAGGTGTTCGGCGTCTTCGCGGCTAAGGCCGGCATGCTCGATCAGCGGCAGGGCGATGTTCTCGACCACCGTCAGTGAGGAGAACAGCGCGCCGGACTGGAACAGCACGCCGAAGCGGCGCTCCTGTTCCGAGCGCGCCTGGGGCGGCAGCGTCTGCAGGTCTTTGCCGAACACCTTGACCGACCCGGCGTTGGGTCGACGCAGGCCGACGATCGAGCGCAGCAATACCGACTTGCCGGTACCCGAGCCGCCAACCACGCCCAGTACCTCGCGCGGCAGAATATCCAGATCCAGGTTGTCGTGTACGGTCTGGCTGCCAAAGCGGTTGACCAGCCCGCGCACCTCAACCACCGGGGCTAGGCCCGTGTCTTTGCTCACCAGCCCATCTCCATATAGAACAGGGCGGCCAGGGCATCGACCAGAATGACCACAAAAATGCACTGCACCACGCTGGAGGTGGTGTGTTCACCGACCGATTCGGCGCTGCCGGATACCTTGAAGCCTTCCATGCAGCCGATCACCGCGATCAGAAAGGCGAACACCGGCGCCTTGGCCAGACCCAGCAGGAAGTGCTGCACCTCCACGTTTTCCTGCAGCATGCTGATGAACATGGTCGGTGAAATATGCAGGCTGAAAGCGCAGACCATGGCGCCGCCCAGCAAGCCGGAAAGCATGGCGATAAACGTCAGGGCGGGCAGGGTGATCAGCAGCGCGATGACGCGCGGCAATACCAGCAGCTCCAGCGGGTTAAGACCCAGCGCGCGGATGGCGTCGATCTCTTCGTTGGCTTTCATAGAGCCGATCTGGGCGGTAAAGGCGCTGGCGGTGCGGCCGGCCATCAGGATCGCGGTCAGCAGTACGCCGAACTCGCGCAAAAACGAAAAGGCGACCAGGTCGACGGTGAAAATCGCCGCGCCAAAGGTCTGCAGCACGGTGGCGCCAAGAAAGGCGATCACGGCGCCGACCATGAAGGTCAGCAGGGCCACGATGGGGATAGCATCGATCCCGGTCTGTTCTATCTGCGCGGCGACCGCGGTCACACGCCAGCGCGACGGGCGCAGCAGGTTGCCGAGCAGGCCGCTGAGGGTCAGGCCGATAAAGCCGAATAGCTCGCGCAGGTCAGCGGCCAGTACCTGCATTTTGGCGCCGATACGCTCGAGCAGAATCAGCACCGGGTTAAGCTCGGGGCTAGCTGCCGGGTCGGGCTCGGGCTGAATGTCCGCCAGGCGTTGCAGCAGGGCGCGGCGCTCGCTGGAGAGCGATTGGTCCTGCTCGACCAGTTGTTGCAGGCGGCTGTGTCCGAGCAGGTCTGCCAGTAGCTGACCTCCGGCCGTGTCCATGCTGCTTATCGCGCTGATGTCGACACTGGCGGTGCGCTCAGGGGCGTGGGGCAGCTCTGTCAGTTGCGCACGCAGGGCGCTGTAGTTGGCCAACGTCCAATCGCCGGCAAGGCGCAGAGCGTTGCCGTTGTCGGTTGTCTGGATAAAAGAGGAGGTATCGGAGTGGGGCATGGTGTTGGCCCGCGTCGGATCAGGACACGGGCCGTTGCATCAGGATTTGCGCTTGATGCCGAAGTCCTCGGACAAGGTGCCCGGGCCGTTGGCTTCTTTGGGGGCGTAGTCGCGCGGCGGCTCCAGCGAGTCGAACGCAGGGTCCTTGCGGTTGCGATTCTCGCTGACGGTGCCGGCTTCCTGATCCAGGGCGGCCAGCAGGCGTTGCCGGGTCATATCGTCCGGGGCCAGCTCCATTGCACCGTGGGTCAGGTGCTCCTGAATATCCTGGTAGCTGCGGTTCAGGCGACTGGCCAGGGTGGCAGTCGTCTTGAAGTGCGTGGCCACTTCCTGTTGATACTCTTCAAAGCGCAGCTGCAGGCTCTCGAGCTGGGCCTGGGTGCTGCCGCTGGTGCCGCCGCTGACGCGACGTGACACCTGGGCCAGTACGATGCCGATAACAATTCCGACTGCCAGCGCGACGGCTGTTGCAATCCACAGGTTTTCGCTTGCTTCCACCTTGGGTCCCTCATCTATCGGTTGGTGCGTTCAGGTCAGTGCACCTTGCCTTGGCTTACGGTAAACAGTTTTAGCTGGCAAGGCCAGCAGGCCGTTGAAATTGTGCCTGGGTTGGTGCGTTGCGTTTCAGGAAGCACTGATCAATTCCGCATGCCCCGCAGGGCGAGCGCTCAAGCATGCATTTGCTGCGTTGCGCTGCTTGCCAATAGAACCACTATTGGCTGCACATCGCGCCTTGTATCTGCACGCTTGGGCGCTCGCAGAGAGCGTGTGGAGTTGATCAGCGCTTCCTTAAACCGGTCGGTAACGCTGGTTTGGCCCGGCAGGCGTACCGCCTCGCTCAGCCTGAACAGCGGTATCACTGCCAGCTTGTCAGGGCAACGACGCAAAGGCCAGAATACGGGTTTGGAGTGTTGCGCCTTCGGCAGGTTCCGCTGGTGCGACGCCCGGTCACGCACTGTAGTCACGGAGTATCCCGAATGAGTCGAGCTGGCGAGCAAAACCTGATGATCGATGGCCCGGCGGGGCCGTTGGAGGCTGTGCTGACCGAGGGTGAGCGTGAAGGCGTACTGGCGGTCATCTGTCACCCCAATCCGGTCCAGGGCGGCACCATGCAGAACAAGGTGGTGCACACGCTGATGCGCACGGCCCGCGATCTGGGCGCCAGTACCTTGCGCTTCAATTTTCGTGGGGTCGGGGCCAGTGCCGGGGAGCATGATTACGGCAATGGTGAGGTGGATGACTGCCTTGCGGTGCTCGATTGGGCCCAGAACAACCTCGACGTCCGAGAGCTCTGGCTGCTGGGGTTCTCCTTTGGCGGTTACGTGGCGGCTGCCGCTGCCTCGCGACTGGATCAGTGGCCGCAGCGCCTTGTGCTGGTTGCGCCTTCGGTAGAAAAGCAGGCTTTTCATTTGCTCAAACCGCTGGGCGGCCCGGTCAGTGTGATGATGGGCGAGGCCGACGATGTGGTCGCGCCGCAGGCCGTTTACGCGACCTTTGCCGACGAGCAGGACGCCGAGGTGGTTCGCTTTGCCGACACCGGCCACTTCTTCCACGGCAAGCTGGTGCCGCTGAAGGCCGAGGTGGAGCGGGTTCTGGCTGCAGAGGCTTGATTGCCAAGGGGCGGTGCTGGCGTTAGAGTATCGCCCCCCGTTTGCCCCTATTGGTGTCTCGCGCATGTCTCCCCTGGAACGATACAAGGCGGACCTCCAGCGTCCCGATTTCTTTCATGATCCTGCCCAGGAACGGGCGGTCAGGCACCTGCAGCGTCTGTACGACGAGCTGATTGCCAGCGACCAGACCCGGCCAGGCCTGCTTGATCGTCTGCGCAAGCGCAAGCCGGAGCCGATCAAGGGGCTGTATTTCTGGGGTGGCGTGGGCCGCGGCAAGACCTACCTGGTCGACACTTTCTATGACGCCTTGCCGTTTGACCGCAAGATGCGTACGCACTTCCACCGCTTCATGCAGCGCGTGCACCACGAGCTGAAAGGGCTCAAGGGGCAGAAGAACCCACTCAAGCTGATTGCCGAGCGCTTTGCCGGCGAGGCGCGGGTGATCTGTTTCGACGAATTTTTCGTTTCTGATATTACCGATGCGATGATTCTGGGCAGCCTGATGGAAGAGCTGTTTGCCCAGGGCGTGACCCTGGTGGCGACCTCCAACATCGTGCCCGACGGGCTCTACAAGGACGGCCTGCAACGCGCGCGTTTCCTGCCGGCGATTGCGCTGCTGAACAGCTGTACCGAAGTGGTCAATGTGGATAACGGCGTGGATTACCGCCTGCGCGCCCTGGAGCAGGCCGAGCTGTACCACTACCCGCTCGACTGTGAAGCAGATGCCAGCCTGCGGCGCAGCTTTGAAAGTCTGGTGCCTGACCTGGCCAGCGTCAGTGAAAACGAAGCCTTGATTGTCGAGAACCGTCCCATCCAGTCGCTGCGCGTCTGTGAGGATGTGGCCTGGTTCGAGTTTCGGGCTCTGTGCGATGGTCCGCGTAGCCAGAACGACTATATCGAGCTGGGGCGCGTGTTCCATGCGGTGCTGATCGCCAATGTCGAGCAGATGAACGTAGCCAAGGATGATATGGCGCGGCGCTTTATCAACCTGGTGGACGAATTTTACGACCGCAATGTCAAGTTGATCATCTCGGCGGAGGTGCCGCTCAAGGATCTCTACGCCGGCGGGCGACTGGAGTTTGAATTCCAGCGCACCCTGAGCCGTCTGCTGGAAATGCAGTCCCACGAGTTTCTGGCGCGGCCGCACAAACCCTGAGCGGGGCGCTCAGTCTGCCGATGCGCGGCCGCTTTGCAGATGCGAGCGGCGAAAGGCGTTGGGCGACAGCCCGGTGTGCTGGCGAAACAGGCGTGCGAAGAAGCTGGCATCGTCATAGCCGATGTCGTAGCTGATGGTCTTGATGCTCTGGTTGCCGGTCACCAGCAGGGTCTTGGCCATCTCGATCCGCAGTCGCTGCAGGTAGTGCAGGGGCTTGTCTCCGGTGGCCTGATGGAAGCGGCGCATGAAGTTACGAATACTCATGCCGTGACGGCTGGCCACATCCTCAAAGCGAAACTTCTCCGCAAAATGCTGCTCCAGCCACTGCTGGATCTGCAGTATCGCCATGTCCTGATGCATCTTCTGGCCGCCAAATCCGATGACGCCGGGGGTATAGCTGCGCTGTACCTCGTAGAACACGTCCCGTGCCAGGGTGCGTGACACCTCCGGACTGCACAGACGCTCTGCCAGATGCACGAACAGATCCCGGCCCGAGCTGATGCCGGCGGCGCACAGTGACTGGCCGGCATCGGTCAGGTGCTTGTCGCGGCGCAGGTCCACGGCGGGAAAGCGCCGGGCAAACTCGTCGTGGAAGCGCCAGTAGGTTGTGGCCTCCTTGCCGTCCAGCAGGCCGGCGGCAGCCAGCCAGAACGCGCCGGTTGCCACGGCGCCGATCAGCACGCCGCGCTGATATTGCTGCTGGAGCCACGGAATCAGGTGCGGGTAGCTTTGCTGCAGGCTGTCAAAGTCGGCCCAGAACGACGGCAGGATAATCAGCTGTGGCTCAACCTCATCGATGCTGGCCTGAGCGATGATCGGGTCACCACTGAAACTGGTTACCGGTTTGCCGTCGGTTGAAACGATCAAGGTCTCGAAACCGGGTGCCAGCCCCAGCCCCTGCTGCCGCCCGGTATTCAGGCTGGCCATATAAAAGAAGTCCTTGGCCTGGGTCAGGGTGGAGGAGATGGTGTGGTCGGTGGCGAGAATCGCGACCTGGCGCAGGGAGCTGTTGGACATGTTGTTATCTTTATGGGGTAGAACGGACAAAACTGGCCGAAATGGCGTGTTGCAGTGTCTATCGGTCGCCACGGCGGGTCAAGTGTTGTGGCGCAGGGCGCCCGTGAGGGGCGCCCGCAGGGATGATTCAGGGGGCGGGGTTGGGCTGGCTCTGGTGGATTTCGGCGATGGCCTTGAGCACGCTGTCGGTCAGGCCCATGTTGATGCTGCTCAGGTTGCGATTGAGCTGATCCATGTTGGTCGCACCGATGATATTGCTGGTGACAAAGGGCTGGCGGGTGACAAAGGCCAGCGCCATCTGTGCCGGGTCCATGCCGTGATCGCGGGCCAGTTGCACGTAGCGCGCGCAGGCCTTCTGGGCCTGCGGGTTGCTGTAGCGAACGAAGCGCTCGAACAGCGTCAGGCGCGCCTTTTCCGGGCGCAGGCCGTTAAGGTACTTGCCGGTCAGGGCGCCAAACGCCAGGGGCGAATAGGCCAGTAGGCCAATGTTCTCGCGCATCGACATCTCCGCCAGGCCTACCTCGTAGGTGCGGTTGAGCAGGTTGTAGGGGTTCTGAATCGACGCCATGCGCGGCCAGCCGCGGCTGTCGGCCAGGTGCAGAAAGCGGCTGACTCCCCACGGGGTCTCGTTGGATAGCCCGATGTGCCGCACCTTGCCCGCCTTGACCAGTCCGTCCAGCGCCTCCAGGGTATCTTCGAAAGCGGTCAGTTCATCGTCCGGGTTGTGGCGGTAGCCCAGTTGCCCGAAAAAGTTGGTCTCACGGTCAGGCCAGTGCAACTGATACAAGTCGATGTAGTCGGTTTGCAGGCGTTTGAGACTGCCCTCGATGGCGTCGTTGATGTGCGTCTTGGTGAAGCGGGTACGACCGCCGCGCAGATAGCTCAAGCCGTTGCCCGGGCCGGCTATTTTGCTGGCCACAATCCATTTGTTGCGGTCGCCGCGCTGGGCAAAGAAGTTGCCGATGATGGTTTCGGTGGCGCCGTAGGTATCGCCCTTGGGCGGTACCGGGTACATCTCGGCAGTGTCGATAAAGTTGACCCCGGCATCGCGGGCGCGGTCAATCTGGGCGAAGGCTTCCTGCTGCGTGTTCTGTTCACCCCAGGTCATGGTGCCGAGGCAGAGGGCGCTGACCTTGAGGTTGCTGCGGCCGAGAGGGCGGTATTGCATTGGGTGCTCCTTGGGTTGCCTTGGGATGCTTGCTTATCTGGACTGGTGTTTTGCGCGATTGTTCTGTTGTTGGAGGGGGAACGCCGACATGCAACTGATTTTGCGCCCTGCGCTGGCGTATTGGAATAGTGTCTGGCTGGGCAGGTGGGATCGCGGCGCAAGGTGAAATAAAGGTTGAATTTTTTCAGCCGATTGGCATAATGCCGCGCACTCTCGACAGGATGCCTAGCCTGTCGTTGTTGTTACAGCACAGATGCCACCCAGACCCACGCAGCCCCCACTGAGTGTCTGTTCTAGGCTTTGTTGTCTTGTAAAAACACATTTCGTTCTGTAAGATTCGCCGTCTTCTATAAAGGCGGCCTCTGAGGCTAGGATTGATGAAAACTTTCAGCGCAAAACCTGAAACCGTAAAACGCGACTGGTACGTCGTGGATGCCGAAGGCCTGACCCTGGGTCGCCTGGCTACCGAAGTTGCCTCGCGTCTGCGCGGTAAGCACAAGCCCGAATACACCCCGCACGTTGACACCGGTGACTACATCGTCATTATCAATGCCGAGAAAGTTCATGTAACCGGTAACAAGGTTCAGGACAAGATCTACTACAGCCACTCCGGTTTCCCGGGCGGCATCAAGTCGATCAACTTTGAAAAGCTGATCCAGCGCGCTCCTGAGCGTGTGATCGAATCTGCCGTCAAAGGCATGTTGCCGAAGAACCCCCTGGGTCGTGCAATGTATCGCAAGATGAAGGTGTATAAAGGCACCGCTCATCCGCATGCTGCACAACAGCCCCAAGAACTGAAGATCTAAGGAGTTCACCATGTCGGCGACACAAAACTACGGCACTGGCCGTCGTAAAACTGCCACCGCTCGCGTATTCCTGCGTCCGGGTTCTGGCAACATCTCCATCAACAATCGCAGCCTGGAGAACTTCTTCGGTCGCGAGACAGCTCGCATGGTTGTTCGTCAGCCGCTTGAGCTGACCGAGAGCACCGAGAAGTTCGACGTGTACGTCACTGTCAGCGGTGGTGGTATCTCCGGTCAGGCCGGCGCCATCCGTCACGGTATCACCCGTGCCCTGATGGAGTACGACGAGACTCTGCGCAGCGAGCTGCGTAAAGCGGGCTATGTTACCCGTGACGCTCGTGAAGTTGAGCGTAAGAAAGTGGGTCTGCGTAAAGCGCGTAAGCGTCCGCAATACTCCAAGCGTTAATCTTAGATTGCGCTGCAAAACGCCCGGGCTCCGGAAGGAGTGCCGGGCGTTTTCGTGTCTGCGGCAAGATGTCGCGTCGACTATTCTTGTTTGCAAGTCCCTGAGTGGCGGGGAATTCGGTATAGTGTCGGCCTTCTTGGGAATGGGATATCACCTTGTCAAAAAAGGGGTTTTTCATTACCATCTGATTCATTTTGTGCAGGCTGTTCAACTTTGAAAAGGCCTTGTAAAAAGGTCAGAAATTAGCTGATGGGAGACGACTGGATGAGTAATGACGGCGTGAATAATGGCCGGCGTCGCTTCCTGGTGGCAGCCACGAGTGTGGTCGGTGCCGCCGGAGCAGTGGGGGCAGCAACCCCCTTTGTGGGGGCTTGGTTCCCCAGCGCCCGAGCCAAGGCGGCTGGTGCGCCGGTGAAGGTAAATATCAGCAAGATCGAGCTGGGGCAGCAGATCGTAGTGGAATGGCGCGGACAGCCCGTGTTCGTCTCCCACCGCTCGCCCGAAGCTATCGCTCTGCTGGATGAGACCGACTCTATCGTGGCGGACCCGCAATCTGCTGCTTCCAACCAGCCGGAGTACGTGGACGGCAAAACCCGCGCCATCAAGCCGGAGTTTCTGGTTGTCATGGGCGTATGCACCCACCTGGGCTGCTCTCCGCTGTTCAAGCCGGAAGTGGCTGCTGCCGACATGGGCGCTGACTGGAAAGGTGGCTACTTCTGCCCTTGCCACGGCTCCCACTACGACATGTCCGGTCGCGTCCACAAGGGGCAGCCTGCGCCTCTGAACCTGCCGGTACCGCCTTATTCTTACGAGACTGATGACGTGATCGTGATCGGCGTGGATCAGGAGAGCGCCTGATGAACAAACTGATGCAGTGGGTGAATGAGCGGATGTCCGTCACTCAGGTGATGGAAGATCACCTGACCAAATACTACGCTCCCAAGAACTTCAACTTCTTCTACTTCTTCGGCTCGCTGGCCATGCTGGTGCTGGTTAACCAGCTGGTAACCGGTATCTGGCTGACCATGAGCTACGAGCCGTCTGCCGATGGCGCGTTTGCCTCTGTCGAGTACATCATGCGTGATGTCGAGTACGGCTGGCTGCTGCGTTATCTGCACTCCACCGGCGCCTCGGCGTTCTTCGTCGTCATCTACCTGCACATGCTGCGTGGCCTGATGTACGGCTCTTACCAGAAGCCGCGTGAGCTGATCTGGCTGTTCGGTATGCTGATCTACCTGGTGCTGATGGGTGAGGCCTTCATGGGCTACCTGCTGCCCTGGGGGCAGATGTCCTACTGGGGTGCCCAGGTGATCATCTCGCTGTTCGGTGCGATTCCGTTCATTGGTCCGGATCTGGCCCAGTGGGTGCGTGGTGACTTCCTGATCTCCGGTATCACGCTGAACCGCTTCTTTGCTCTGCACGTGATTGCACTGCCGATCGTGCTGCTGGGCCTGGTTGTGCTGCACATCATTGCGCTGCACGAAGTCGGCTCCAACAACCCGGATGGTATCGATATCAAGAAGTACAAGGACGAGAATGGCAAGCCGCTGGATGGTATCGCCTTCCACCCTTACTACACCGTCAAGGATATCGTCGGCGTTGTGGTCTTCCTGTTCGTGTTCTGCTCGATCGTGTTCTTCTTCCCGGAGATGGGTGGTTATTTCCTTGAGAAGCCGAACTTTGAAATCGCCAACCAGTTGAAAACGCCTGACCACATTGCCCCGGTCTGGTACTTCACGCCGTTCTACGCGATTCTGCGTGCGGTTCCGTCCATTGCAGGCTCTGCTTTCCCGGGCGTGCTGGCGATGGGTGCGGCGATCGCGATTCTGTTTGTGTTGCCCTGGCTGGACCGTAGCCCGGTTCGTTCCATCCGTTACAAAGGCTGGATGAGCAAACTGTGGCTGGTGATCTTCTGCGTTAGCTTCGTGATTCTGGGTGTGCTGGGTGCTATCCCGTCCACACCGGTTCGCACACTGGTATCGCAGATTTGCACCGTTCTGTATTTCGCCTTCTTCATCCTGATGCCGTTCTACACCCGGATGGAGAAGACCAAACCGGTTCCGGAGAGGGTTACTGGCTAATGAAAAAACAACTGATTGCCCTGATGTTTGCGCTGGTACCGGCCTTGGCCTCGGCTGCCGGTGGCAGCGGCTACCACCTGGATGAAGCCAACATCGATCTGACCGACAAGGCTGCCCTACAGGATGGTGCGCGCACCTTCGTCAACTACTGCATGGGTTGTCACTCGGCTCAGTACCAGCGCTATGAGCGCGTGGCGACTGATCTGGGTATCCCGGAGCAGCTGATGCTCGACAACCTGGTCTTCACCGAGGGCACCCTGATCGGTGACCACATGAAGAACGGTATGCGTGCCGAGGATGCCAAAACCTGGTTTGGCGCGGCGCCACCGGATCTGACGCTGGTAGCACGTGTACGTGGTACTGACTGGCTGTACACCTATCTGCGTACCTTCTATGAGGATCCGTCTCGCCCGTTGGGTGCCAACAACAAGGTATTCCCCAACGTGGGTATGCCTAACGTGTTGGCTGAGCTGCAGGGCCGCCAGGTGATTGGCTGCAAGGCCATGCCGGTGAAGGATGAAAGTGGCAACATCATGCGCGACACGCTGAGCGGTGAAGTGGTCAAGGACGAGCAGTGCGATGTGCTGACCGTGGTGCCGGATACCGGCACTCAGACCGAGGAAGAGTTTGATACCACCGTGCGTAATCTGGTGACCTTCCTGGCCTACTCGGCTGACCCGATCAAGCTGGAGCGTCATCGTATCGGTGTCTACGTGCTGCTGTACCTAGCCTTCCTGTTCGTGTTCGCGTACTTGCTCAAGCGCGAATACTGGCGTGATGTGCATTGATCGCCGGCATGCCTGAGTGATCGCTGCGCGCCCCTTGCGGGCGCGCAGTCGTTTCTGGGGTATAATGGCCGTTCGTGTGCGCGGGCTAGCCCGCGCTTGTTTATTTAGGGTGCCATGCAGGGCGCCTGCCGCAGTCCTTTAAAGGATGAGGGTTGAAATATGGGCGTTACCGCCAACAAGCGTTCCTCCATGGCGTTTTTCTCTGACCCGCTTGATCACTACTGCCATCGGGTCCGCATCGTACTGGCGGAGAAGGGGGTCACTGTCGACGTGGTCGACGTAGAGTCTGGTGATTACCCTCAGGAACTGGCCGAGAACAATCCTTACAACAGTGTGCCGACACTGCTTGATCGTGATCTGGTGCTCTACGAGCCCAACATCATGATGGAATACCTGGATGAGCGTTTCCCGCATCCGCCGTTGCTGCCGGTCTACCCGGTAGCGCGGGCCAACAGCCGATTGCTGATGTATCGCGTACAGCGCGACTGGTGCCGTCTGGTCGATATTATTGTCGATCCCAAGAGCGCTAGCGCCGAGGTGACGCGTGCTCGCAAGGAGCTGCGCGAAAGTCTGACCGGTGTTGCGCCGGTGTTCGCTGAAATGCCGTTTTTCATGAGCGATGAGTTCAGTCTGGTGGACTGCTGTATCGCACCCATCTTGTGGCGTCTGCCGCAGCTCGGTGTCGAGCTGCCCAAGCAGGCCAAGCCTCTGCAGGACTATATGGAGCGGATTTTCCAGCGCGAGGGCTTTATTGCCAGCCTGTCGCCGGCTGAGCGGGACATGCAATAGTCAATCTGAACCTTTGAGGAGAGACAGGCATGACCGAGATGAACTCTAGCCGGCCCTATCTGGTGCGCGCGCTGTACGAGTGGATTCTGGATAACCAGTGCACGCCCTACCTGCTGGTCAACGCCGAATATCCCGATACCGCGGTGCCAATGGGGTTTGTCGAAGATGGGCAGATCGTGCTTAATCTGTCGCCCAGCGCGGTGCGTCAACTGGACATGGACAACGACCGAATCTGCTTTGATGGTCGCTTTGGCGGCGTTGCTCAGCAGGTCTGGATTCCGGTTGGTGCGGTAATGGCTATTTATGCGCGAGAGAATGGACAGGGTATGGTCTTTGAATTGGAGCCCAGTGCGCCGCCGCCAGACGATGGTCCTGGTGATGACGATGCTGCGCCGCCCCGTCCGGAGTCAGGGCGTCCTGCATTGAAAGTGGTGAAGTGAGGCCTGCTTTGCCAACGGTAATAACACAAGAAGCCCCGCATATGCGGGGCTTCTTGTTATGGCGGGGTGCATGCTATCAGTCGAGGTATTCGAATAGCTTGACGATACGTTGTACGCCGCCGATCTGCTGGGCTTGCTGTACGGCAAGATCAGCCTCTTGATGGGTGACCAGGCCCATCAGGTAGACGACGCCGGCTTCGGTAACCACCTTGATACGGCTGCCCGGAATGGTGCCATCGGTGAGCAGGCGGGTTTTCAGGTTGGCGGTAATCAGGCCGTCCTGGTTGCGCGCCAGCAGTGACAGGCGCGGGCCGGCGGTCAGCTCGTTATGTACCACCTTGACGCGCTGGACCTGTTTGGCCGCTTCGCCTGCGCGGGCGATCAGGTCGCCACGGGGCACCTGGCCGGCAAGCAGGACGACGCCGTTGTAGCTGGTCGCGACGATGCGCCCGTCGGACTCAATGGCGGTATCGGCCTTGTTGACGTTGACCGCTACTTTGGTTTCGATCAGCTGATCGTCGATGGTGCTGCCAAAGGTGCGAGTGCCGTGGTTGTCTTCGATAGGCGTGTCACGTGTGGCAGTGAGCACGCTGCTGCAACTGGCGAGCAGTAGCGACAGGGCGATAACAGACGCTCTGATCATTCTTCGCTCCCGAACAGTTGACGGTCGATCAGGTCGCACAGGCAGTGGATAGCCAGCAGGTGGACTTCCTGGATGCGTGCGGTAGATCGCGCCGGTACGCGGATTTCGACATCTTCAGGCAGCAGCAGCGACGCCATGGCGCCGCCGTCACGCCCGGTCAGGGCGACCACCTGCATCTCGCGGTCGTGCGCGGCCTGTATGGCCTGCATCACGTTGCCGGAGTTGCCGCTGGTCGAAATGGCCAGCAAGACGTCGCCCGGCTGTCCCAGGGCGCGGATCTGCTTGGAGAACACTTCCTGGTAGCTGTAGTCGTTGGCAATCGAGGTGATGGTGGAGCTGTCGGTAGTCAGGGCGATAGCCGGCAGGCTGGGGCGCTCCCGTTCAAAGCGATTGAGCAGTTCGGAGGAGAAGTGCTGGGCGTCGCCAGCAGAGCCGCCGTTGCCGCAACTAAGAATCTTGCCCTCGCTGAGCAGGGCGTTGACCATAAGTTGGCTGGCCTGCTCGATGCTGGGGCAGAGCACCTCCATTGCGCGGGTTTTGGTTTCGATGCTGTCGGTGAACAGCTGTCTGATGCGGTGTTGCATATCCATAGGGAAACTCGCTAGCAAGTGAAAGCTTCTCGGATCCAGGTGTAGGAAGAGGGATCCGCGGGGTTGCCTTCGGCGGCAATGACGTCAAAGCGACACGGGCGGTTGGCCAGGCGGGGGTGGCTCAGCAGAAAGTGTTCGGCGGCGCGGATAACGCGCTGCTGCTTGCTGCGCCCGACGCTCTCTGCTGCACTGCCCCAGCGGCTTTGCTGCCGGTAGCGCACTTCGACAAATACTACTGTATCGCCGTCACGCATGACCAGATCAAGCTCGCCCTGACGACAGCGGTGATTGCGCGCCAGACAGCTTAGACCGGCCTGGCGCATGATTTGTTCAGCCATGCGCTCGGCCTGATTACCGGTTTTCTGCCTGCTGGTCAGGCGCAGCATCAGAGGGCGTTGGCGCTACTGTCCGGGGCTGGCTGCAGTACGCCATTGTGGATTTCGCCCCAGGACAGCTGCCGTTGGATGCGCCCATCCTGATCGAGGGAAAGGGTGCCGGTGGCGCCTTCGATGCGGGTGTCAGGGTACTGGCGCATCTGTGGCAGTCGGGCAAAGACGCGCTGGGTGTCCACGCCCATCGCATACAGTCGTCCGAGCGCGCCACCAGCCTGCGGCCAGTTGCCTGTGACAGCGCCGTAGAGTGGATCGCTGTGATCGAGTAGCCACGGGATTTCGGCAATCAGCAGGCCTTCCAGGTCGGCGTTCTGTAGTCCGCTGGGGTCAATTTGGTAAGAGTGGGAGGTCGCATATACCGGCAGGTCGGCAGCGTACTGGAACGCCAGTGTCGGCTTGATCTGGCGTGCCTGCAGCGGTGTCGCGGCCAGGAACAGCGCATCCAGATCCTGGCGCGGGGTCGGCTGGGTCATGACGCTGCCCAGAATGCCCTTGACGCGGTTGGCACGCCGCTCGCTTTGCTGGATTTTCAGCAGTTCGCCCATCTGGTTGGCGACGGCGGCGGGCTGATCGACCAGCTCCTGACCAATGATACTGCCACCCATGCCTTCCCATTCGGCAATGAAGGCGCGGTTGGCGCGCCGGCTCCAATCGTCATGGGTGCTCAGGGTGGCGACGCGACGGTGGCCGTCGGCCCAGGCGCGCTGGGCGGCAGAACGGGCTTCATCTTCCGGGGCCAGGCCGAATTGATAGAAAGTGCTACCGGCGGCCGGTTGCTCGGCGTAATTCAGTGCCAGCGTGGGTAGAGGCAGTTCCGAAGCGCTTGCCAGCTGGGCTACCTTGTCTTTCTCCAGCGGCCCGATCATCCACTGAACGCCTTCGCGCTGCGCCTGATTGAGTGCATCGACGACCTGGGTGTACTGGGTGCTGTCGTACAGGGTGACCTGCGGTTGCTCCAGGCCTTCGCTTTGAGCCTGGTACTGCGCGGCCAGAAAACCGTCGCGCAGTGCCTGAGCGGCGCCGGCCAGGGGGCCGTTGAACGGCAGCAGCAGGCCGATATGGGTTGGCCGGCTCGCATGGAGGGCCTCGATCTGCTGCACTGGCTGCGGCAGTTGGCCCGCTGCGGGGTGATTGGGGTGCTCGTCCTTCCAGGTTTGCAGTGCGCGCATCTGTAGGTCGAGGTTGCGCTCGGTACGGGTGATTAGTGCCAGTTCAAGCCAGCCTGCATAGTCACCGCTGGCGTTCTTGCTGGCTTGTTGCAGCGCGGCTGTGTCCGCAGCGCTCAGACTTTCCCAGATGGCTTGCCGGTTGCTGGCCTGGCGTCCGGCCGGCAGCAGGCCGTCGATGTATACGCGCTCTTGGGCTGCCTCGACCGGCTGGTTGTTGGCTTCCAGAATGTCGGCGCGCAGTTGTTGAATGCGTAGCTGCTCCTCAACGGGGCGCAAATCCAGCTGCTGCAGGGAATTGTGCTGAATGGCGCGCAGTGCGCGCGGGTTGTCGCCCAGTGCCAGGGCGCTGGTTGCTTGCAGTTCGCTGAAGCGAATCTGCTGGTCAGTCGGCAGATCGCTCTGCGGGACGCGCTGCAGGATTTGCTGGGTTCGCTCGGGGTTGCCGGCATTGAGCGCTGTCTGGGCTGCGTGCAGGCGCAGCAGGTTGGCCTCGGCACCTTCGCGGCGGTCAGCGTTCTTGAGGATGTCATCGACCGAAGCCTGTGGCGTGCGTGGCAGCTCGTCGAGACTCTGCGGGGTAGAGGCGCAGCCGGCCAGGAGCGCAGACAGGGTCAGGGCGAGGGCAGACAGGCGAAGCGTGCGAGGCATGCGGAGGGTATCCTTACGTGCGGGCAAAGCAGACGGTTGGTTGGCGCTATTGTAGCCGTCGGGTTGGCCAATCTCCAAGGCGGGCGGCGACTGTCTGGCCCCTGCTGTACAATGCGTCACAAATCAGCCTCAGGAATCGCCATGACCATCGCTGCCGGCACCTTGTTTGTGGTTGCCACGCCCATCGGTAATCTGCAAGACCTGACACCCCGCGCGCTGCAGGTGCTGCGGGATGTCAGCCTGATCGCTGCGGAGGATACCCGCCACAGTGCGCGCCTCATGCAGTACTTTGGCATTGCTACCCCCATGACGGCCTGTCATGACCACAATGAACGTGAAAAGGGGTTGCGGTTGGTCGAGCGGCTGCTGGCGGGAGATGACATCGCCCTGATCTCCGATGCAGGCACGCCGTTGATTTCCGATCCGGGGTTTCATCTGGTGCGTCAGGCGCGCGAGGCGGGAGTGAAGGTGTCGCCGGTGCCGGGCGCCTGTGCCCTGATCGCCGCGCTGAGTGCTGCCGGCATGCCGTCTGACCGCTTTGCCTTTGAGGGGTTTCTGCCGGCCAAGGCGCATGGTCGCCAGCAGCGCCTGCAGGCTTTGCTGGCAGAGCCGCGTACCTGGCTGGTGTATGAGGCGCCGCATAGGCTGCTTGAGTGCCTTAGAGACATGCAGCAGGTGCTGGGGTCGCAGCGGCGGGTGCTGCTGGCCCGCGAGCTGACCAAGACCTTTGAAACCCTGCACGCGGCGCCGCTGGACGAGCTGGTCGCTTGGGTGGCGGCGGATGCAGACCAGCAGCGCGGCGAGTGCGTGCTGGTGGTGGAGGGTGCGCCGGAGCCGGAGGCTGACGAGGTGAGTGCCCAGGCCCTGCGTGTGCTGGATCTCCTGCTGGCCGAGCTGCCAGTCAAGCGTGCCGCCAGGCTGGCTGCAGACATCACTGGGGTGCGCAAGAACCTGTTGTATCAGGTGGCGCTTGAGCGTGGTGATGGCACGGCGCGTTGACGGGCGCGGCGCCTGCCGCTACTCTTGCCGCCGAGAGTTGGCCGGGCAGTCGCTGTGGTGGTGCGCAAGCACTGTCATGGAGGAAAGTCCGGGCTCCAAAGGGTAGAGTGCCAGGTAACGCCTGGGAGGCGTGAGCCTACGGAAAGTGCAGCAGAAAGCAAACCGCCTAAGCGCGCAAGCGCCGGTAAGGGTGAAAAGGTGCGGTAAGAGCGCACCGCGCAGCTGGCAACAGTCTGTGGCGTGGTAAACCCCACTCGGAGCAAGACCAAATAGGAATCCGTTGGTGTGACCCGCACTGGATTCGGGTAGGTTGCTAGAGGTCGTCAGTGATGGCGATCCCAGAGGAATGACTGTCCTCGACAGAACCCGGCTTACAGGCCAACTCTTAATTTCTTTCCTGTGTGACATCCTTCGCTTTTAGAGCAAAAAAATCTTATTCCTCACAATTCACTTTAAGTTGTGGGGCGATCTTTTTGCTTTGGCTGTTTTTTGTCCTCTTCCATATACCTGCTTTGCATCCCGATTCCCGGTAAATAGCGCTAAACCACTGCTACGCAAGGTTTTTTTCCTCTGCGCGGCTATTGACGCTGTTTGGGCGCATTTCTATAGTGTCGCAAAGTGGTGTTAAGTGGGTCGAAGTGGGAAATTTTGGCGCTTTCGGCCGCCAACCAAGGAAAAAGGACTGCAGCGTGTTTCGCGGAGCCAATGCCATCAATCTCGACGCCAAAGGGCGACTCGCGGTGCCAGCGCGCTACCGCGACCGTCTGTTGGAGTCGTGTGGCGGGCAGTTGGTCGCGACCATCGCGCTGGAAGAGCGCTGTCTCTGGATCTACCCGCTGCATGAGTGGGAAGTGGTCGAAGAGCAACTGCGCAAGGCGCCGAACATGAACCCGGCAGTCAAGCGCCTGCAGCGCCTGCTGATTGGTAATGCCAACGATCTGGAGCTGGACAGCAACGGTCGCTTTGTTATTCCGCCGCTGCTGCGTGAACACGCCGGGCTGGACAAGAAAGTCATGCTGGTCGGGCAAATCAATAAATTCGAGCTCTGGAGTGAAGAAGCCTGGACGGCTACCACCAGTGCCTATCTGGACGAATCGCAGGAAGCCGGCGAACTGCCGGAACAACTGCATTCGCTGAGTCTATGAGCGCCGCAACCGGCTATTCACATATCAGCGTGCTGCTGAACGAGGCGCTTGACGGTCTGGCCATTCAGGCTGACGGCCTTTATATCGACGGTACCTTTGGGCGCGGCGGACATAGCCGCGCGCTCCTCGCGCAGCTTGGGCCGGAGGGCAGGCTGATCGCCTTCGATAAAGATCCGGAGGCCATCCGGGTTGGCGACCAGCTAGCGGCCGAAGACGGCCGCTTTGTCGTTGTACAGCGCTCCTTTGCCGAGATGGCTGATGAATTGCGCGCGCGCGGTCTGGCCGGGCAGGTACAGGGAGTTTTACTGGATCTGGGCGTGTCTTCGCCGCAGTTGGACGACCCGACCCGCGGTTTCAGTTTTCTCAACGACGGTCCGCTGGACATGCGCATGAATCCGTCCGCAGGACAGAGCGCTGCCGACTGGATCAACAGCGCCAGCGAGGCGGATATTGCGACGGTACTCAAGGAGTACGGTGAAGAACGCTTTGCCAAACGCATGGCCCGCGCCGTGGTGGCCCGTCGTGCCGAGCAGCCGTTCACCCGCACTGCCGACTTGGCTGCCGTGATTAAGGAAGCCAACCCCGCCTGGGAAAAGGGCAAGCACCCGGCGACCCGCGCTTTTCAGGGTATTCGCATCTTTATCAATCGTGAGCTGGACGATCTTGCCGACGGCCTGCGTGCGGCACTGGCGGTGCTGGCCCCCGGCGGACGTATGGCGGTGATCAGCTTTCACTCGTTGGAAGATCGCATGGTCAAGCAGTACATGCGCCGTGAGGCCAAGGGCGCGCCCATTCCGCGTGACCTGCCCATTCGCGATATCGATATCCCGGTGTCCATCAACCTGGTGGGTAAGGCGATCAAACCGAGCGCAGCCGAAGTGGATGCCAACCCCCGTGCTCGCAGCGCCGTATTGCGCGTAGCGGAGAAACGTTGATGAGCGCCCCTGCGCCTCAATCCCGCCGCGCAGGCCTGCCCGCCGGCAGCGGCTGGCTGCTGCTGGTCGCCGTGCTGGTGATTGTCAGTGCGCTGGCGGTTTCCTTCAGCGCGCACTGGAGCCGCCAGTTGCTGAATGAGCTGGCTGGTGAAATGGACGTGCGTGAAAAAGCGCAGGCCGAATGGGGGCGTCTGGTGCTGGAGCAGAGCACCTGGACGGCCTACAGCCGCATCGAGCGCATCGCCACCGAGCAGCTCGGCATGAAAGTGCCGGAGCCTAGCGACGTGATTCTGGTGCAGCCATGAAAAAGTTCGCACTCAAGTCCAATGGCAGCCTCTACCCCTGGCGGTTCCGCCTGGTAGTGGGCGTGCTGGGCTTGTGCTGTGTGGCCGTGGGCTGGCGCATTGCCGAGCTGCACGTGCTGGATGAAGGTTTCCTGAAAAGCCAGGGCGACAAGCGCAGTGTGCGTCATGTGCCGATCCCGGCTCATCGCGGGCAAATTACCGACCGTAACGGCGAGCCGCTGGCGGTCAGCACCCCGGTTCTCACCATCTGGGCCAACCCTTCGCAACTGATCGATCAGCAGTCGCACTGGCCGGCGCTGGCCGCTGCGCTGGGCACTGACCTGGTTACCTTCAGTGAACGCCTGAAAGCCAACGCCGACAAGGAGTTCATTTACCTGCGTCGCCGCATGACGCCCGCAGACGGTGAGGCGGTGATGGCGCTGGATGTACACGGCGTATACAGCATTGAAGAGTACCGCCGTTTCTACCCCGCGGGCGAAGTGGCGGCGCATCTGGTCGGCTTTACCAACGTAGACGAGCAGGGGCAGGAAGGGCTGGAGCTGGCGTATGACCAGTGGCTTCAGGGTGTCCCGGGGCGGCGGCAGGTGCTGCAGGACCGGCGCGGCCGGCTGATCAAGGATGTGCAGGTGGTCGCCAACGCTCGGCCCGGCAACGATCTGCGCCTGTCCATCGATCTGCGTCTGCAATATCTGGCGCATCGTGAGCTGCGCGAGGGCATGCAGGAGTTTGGCGCCAAGGCCGGCTCGGTGGTGATCCTTGATGTGAAGACCGGCGAAGTGCTGGCCATGGTCAACCACCCCTCCTACAACCCGAACAACCGCTCCAATCTGCAGCCAAGCATGATGCGCAACCGCGCCATGATCGACGTGTTCGAGCCGGGCTCGACGATGAAACCATTCTCCATGACGGCAGCGTTGGCGACCGGGCGCTGGAAGCCTAGCGATCAGGTGAATGTGTACCCCGGCACCCTGCGCATCGGTCGCTACACCATTCGCGACGTATCGCGCGCTCCGGGCGGGGTACTGGATCTGGGTGGCATTCTGCTCAAATCCAGTAACGTGGGCATGAGCAAGGTGGCGCTGGATATCGGTGGCGAAGCCGTGCACGACGCCATGCAGGCGGTCGGCCTGGGCGAGTACACCGGTGTTGGCTTCCCGGGTGAGGGTGTCGGCAAACTGCCAACCTACCGTACCTGGCGTTCGGCGGAGACCGCTGCACTGTCCTACGGCTACGGCCTGTCTGTCACCGCTGTGCAGCTGGCGCAGGCCTACGCGGTTCTGGCCAACGACGGTCGCAAGGTGCCGATGTCGCTGTTGCAGGTAGCGGAGCGACCCGCAGGAGAACAGGTGTTGCCCGAAGAGGCGACACGCATGGTGCAAACCATGCTGCAAAATGTGATTGAGGCCGATGGCGGCACCTACCGGGCACGTGTGCCCGGTTACCACGTGTCCGGCAAAAGCGGCACTGCGCGCAAGGCCAGCACCTCGGAAAAAGGCTATCGCGAGGATTCCTATCGTTCCCTGTTTGCCGGCTTTGGGCCTAGCACCGATCCGCGCATCGCGATTGCCGTGGTGATCGATGAGCCGAGCGAAGGCGGTTATTACGGCGGCCTGGTCGCGGCACCGGTGTTTGGCGGGTTGATGTCCAACGTGCTGCGTTTGATGAACATTGCGCCGGACAACCTGGCCGGGTTGCAGCAGGTAGAACTGCCCGCACCGCCTGCGGAAGGGGGGCGCGGATGAAGCTGTCTCAATTGCTCCCTGATCTGACCCAGGCCGATATCGAGATTCAGGGCCTGACCCTGGACAGCCGTCAAGTGAAGGCGGGTGACCTGTTTCTTGCCTGTGCCGGTCGCCAGCACGACGGCCGCCGTTACATCGAGCAGGCTGTTGCTGCGGGTGCGGTCGCGGTTGCCTATGAGCCGGACGGCTTCAGTGCCCCGGCGCTGGCTGTGCCCATGCTGGCGGTCAATGGCCTGCACCAGCAGCTGTCGGCGCTGGCCGACCGTTTTTACGGCCAGCCCAGCGCTGCGCTGCAGGTGGTTGGCATTACCGGTACCAACGGCAAAACCAGTGTCAGCCAGATGCTCGCCCAGGCGCTGAATCAGCTGGGTTCGCGCTGCGGCGTGATTGGTACCCTGGGCAGTGGTTTCCCTGAGGCGCTGGTCGATCATGGCATGACCACCCCTGATGCCCTTGCCGTGCAGCGCCAGTTGGCCGGCCTGCTGGCAGAGGGCGCCCGTCAGGTGGCCATGGAGGTGTCGTCCCACGCGCTGGATCAGCAGCGGGTCGCAGCCGTGCGCTTTGCGGTCGGCGTGTTTACCAATCTGAGCAGAGATCATCTGGATTATCACGGCAGCATGCAGGCCTACGGTGAGGCCAAGGCCGAGCTGTTCAAGCGCCCGCTCAGTGCGGCGGTGATCAACCTGGATGACCGCTTTGGCCGGGAGTTGGCCGCCGGCTGCGCCTGTCCGGTCATTGGCTTCAGCCTGCAGGACAGCAGCGCTGCGCTGTATTGTGCCGACGTGCAGTCCGACAGCCTGGGGCTGGGTGCCCGCCTGTTCATTCAGGGTAAAGAATTCAACCTGCGCAGCCCGCTGCTTGGCCGCTTCAACCTCAGCAACCTGCTCGCGGTGCTCGGCAGCCTCTTGGCGCTTGGCATCGATGCAGACGCCGCGCTGGCGCAGGTGGCGTCACTGCTGCCACCGGCAGGGCGCATGCAGCGCCTGGGTGGCGGCACGCTGCCGTTGGTGGTGGTGGATTACGCTCACACCCCGGACGCGCTGGAAAAGGCGCTGGTAGCCTTGAGTGAACACGCTGCCGGTCGAGTGGTTTGCGTCTTCGGTTGCGGAGGCGACCGCGACAATGGCAAGCGGCCGCTGATGGCGCGCATTGCCGAGCAGCATGCAGCGAAAGTGGTAGTGACCGACGACAACCCTCGTACCGAGGCGTCGGCACAGATCATTGAACAAGTTTGTCAGGGCGCGGAACACCCGCAGGCGTTGACCGTCATACCCAACCGTGCACAGGCAATCGCCCAGACGATTGCAGCGGCACAGGCCGGCGATGTCATTCTGCTTGCCGGCAAGGGTCACGAGAATTACCAGGAGATCGACGGCGTGCGTCACCCCTTCAGCGATATCGAACAAGCCGGACTGGCTCTGCAGCAGTGGGAGGTCAGCCATGCTTGAAGCGCTGCGCCTGAGCGACCTGCTGAAACCTCTGATGGCGACCCTCAATGGGGTCGATACTCATTTTGACAGCGTCAGCATTGATGCGCGTACCGTCGAGCGTGGCGGCCTGTTTGTTGCCTTGGCTGGCAGCCGCAGCAACGGCCATGACTTTGTCGCCCAGGCCCGTGAGAACGGCGCGGCGGCGGCCATGGTCGAGTATCTGGTGGATGACCCGCTGCCGCAGCTGCTGGTGCATGACTGCCAGCTTGCGCTGGGCAACCTGGCCGCTCTGGTACGCAAGCAGTTCAGCGGCACGGTCATCGGCATTACCGGCTCCAGCGGCAAAACCACCGTCAAGGAAATGCTGGCCGCCATCCTGCGCGAATGCGGACCGGTGCTGGCCACCCGCGGCAACCTGAACAACGAATTGGGTGTGCCGCTGACGCTGCTGCAACTGACCAGCGAACACCGCTTTGCGGTCATCGAGATGGGCGCCGCTCAGGTGGGCGACATCCATTACAGCATGGGCCTGGTCAAGCCGCAGATCAGCGTGCTGACCAATGCCGAGATGGCGCACGTCGGCCGCTTTGGCAGTCCGGAGAGTATCGCCAAGGCCAAAGGCGAAATTGTTTCTGCGTTGCCCGCCGGTGGTCATGCGGTGCTGAACCTGGATAGTCCCTGGTTCGAGCAGTGGTATCAGTTGCTCGGCAGTCGGCGCACCGCCAGCTCCTTCAGTCTCAAGAACCCGACCGCGCAGTTGCGTGCCGAAGCGCTTGAGCTGGATGAGCAGGGGCGTCCGCGCTTCAACCTGATCACGCCGGCAGGCGGCGTGTCCGTGCAACTGCAGCTGCGCGGGATGCACAACGTTGCCAACGCGCTGGCTGCTGCTGGCGCCGCCTTGCAGGCTGGTGCCGACCTGAGCGCCATTGCCGCGGGCCTGGCTGCACTGGCACCCGTTGATGGTCGTGGTAACTGGGCGGTTGGCCTGGGCGGCGCGCAGATCATCGACGACGCCTACAACGCCAACCCTGCCTCGGTCATCGCCGCCATCGACCTGCTGGCCAGCCTGGACGGGCGCCGCGTGCTGGCGCTGGGTGACATGGGCGAGCTGGGCGAGTGGGCTGAGCAAAGCCACCGTGAGGTTGGTGAGCACGCCCGCGAGGCCGGTCTGGACGCCCTTTACGCCACCGGTCGGCTGTCTGCCCTGGCCGTTGACGCTTTTGGTGAGCAGGGCTGCCTGTTCGATAGCCGCGAGGCGCTGGTTGCCGCGCTGGCCCCCACTTTGGACGCCAACACCCGAGTGCTGGTGAAAGGCTCGCGCAGTGCGGGCATGGATACTGTCGTCGCCGGCCTTCTGGCCCCGGCTGACGGGCTCAACAACGACAACGGGGCCAGCTGACATGTTGCTTTTCCTTGCCGAGTTTCTCCAGCAGTACTACTCCGGCTTTTCGGTGTTCCAGTACCTGACCCTGCGCGGCATTCTGGGCGTGCTGACCGCGCTGGCCATCGCGCTGTTTCTGGGGCCCTGGATGATCCGCACCCTGCAGGTGCGTCAGATTGGCCAGTCGGTGCGTACCGACGGCCCGCAGTCGCACCTGTCCAAAAAGGGTACCCCCACCATGGGCGGCGCGCTGATTCTGGTCGCGATCGGCATCGCCACCCTGCTGTGGGCTGACCTGCGCAACCTCTACGTCTGGGTAGTGCTGGGCGTGACCATCAGCTTTGGCGCGGTGGGCTGGGTGGATGACTACCGCAAGGTCATCGAGAAAAACTCCCGCGGTCTGCCGTCGCGCTGGAAGTACTTCTGGCAGTCGGTGTTCGGCCTCGCGGCCGCCATTGTGCTGTATATGGCGGCGAAGACGCCGGTAGAAACCACACTGATCGTGCCGTTCTTCAAGCAGGTCGAGTTTCAGCTCGGCATTCTGTTTGTCGTGCTGACCTATTTCGTCATCGTCGGTTCCAGCAATGCGGTCAACCTGACCGATGGACTGGATGGTCTGGCCATCATGCCAACGGTCATGGTTGGTGGCGCGTTGGGCATCTTTGCCTACCTGTCCGGCAATGCCAGGTTTGCCGAGTACCTGCTGATCCCTTACGTGCCGGGCGCCGGCGAGCTGATCATCTTCTGCGGTGCGCTGCTGGGCGCCGGCCTTGGCTTTCTCTGGTTCAACACCTATCCCGCCCAGGTTTTCATGGGCGACGTGGGCGCGCTGGCGCTGGGCGCCGCGCTGGGCGTGATCGCGGTGATCGTGCGACAGGAAATTGTGCTGTTCATCATGGGCGGCATTTTCGTGGTGGAAACGCTGTCGGTCATCGTGCAGGTGGCGTCGTTCAAGCTGACCGGGCGTCGGGTGTTTCGTATGGCGCCGATCCACCACCATTTTGAACTCAAAGGCTGGCCGGAGCCGCGCGTGATCGTGCGTTTCTGGATCATCACCGTCGTACTGGTGCTGATCGGCCTGGCCACATTGAAGCTGCGTTGAGGAGCAGGGCGTGTCACTGATTACCACGGACAAGCAACGGATCATCGTCGGGCTCGGCAGCAGCGGGCTCTCGGTCGCCCGTTATCTGGCGGGCCAGGGCCTGTCCTTTGCCGTGGCCGACACCCGTGAAAATCCGCCCGGCTTGGAAAAGCTGAAGCGTTTTGCGCCCATGGCTGATCTGTACCTCGGTGAGCTGGATGAGGCGCTGCTGTGCGCCGCCGACGAGCTGATCGTCAGCCCAGGCGTCGCCTTGGCAGTGCCTGCGCTGCAGGCCGCCGCCAAGGCGGGTGTCAGCATCGTGGGTGATATCGAACTCTTTGCCCGCGTGGCCAAGGCGCCGATCGTGGCGATCACCGGCTCGAATGCCAAAAGCACGGTCACTACGCTGGTCGGCGAAATGGCTGCTGCGGCTGGCGTCAAGGTGGCGGTTGGCGGCAACCTGGGCACGCCCGCGCTGGACCTGCTGGATGAGCAGCCCGAGCTGTATGTGCTGGAGCTGTCGAGCTTTCAGTTGGAGACCACCGCGAACCTCAACGCGATGGTCGCTACTGTGCTGAACATCAGTGAAGACCACATGGACCGCTACGCCAGCCTGGCGACCTACCACCTGGCCAAGCACCGCATCTTCCGCGGCGCGCAGCAGGTGGTGGTGAACCGCGATGACGCGCTGTCGCGTCCGCTGGTGGCCGATGACTTGCCACGACTGACCTTTGGTCTGTCGCGTCCCGACTTCAAGGGCTTTGGTCTGATCGAGCAGGATGGCGAGAGCTGGCTGGCCTATGAATTCAAGGCCCTGATGCCGACCCGCGAGTTGAAGATGCGTGGCGCTCACAATCAATCCAACGCGCTGGCGGCGCTGGCGCTGGGTCAGGCAGCTGGCCTGCCGATGGCTGCGATGCTTGATACGCTGCGCCGCTTCACCGGTCTGCCGCACCGCTGCCAGTGGGTCGGTAGCCACAACGATGTGGCCTACTTTGATGATTCCAAGGCGACCAACGTGGGCGCTGCACTGGCGGCGATCAACGGCTTTGCTGCGGACATGGACGGCAAGCTGGTGCTGATCGCTGGCGGCGATGGCAAGGGCGCCGACTTTGCGCCGCTGCAGGCGCCGGTGAGCGCGCACTGCCGCGCGGTGGTGCTGCTGGGCCGTGACGCTGATCGGTTGAGCGCCGCGCTGGGCGATGCGGTGGTGCAGCGCCGCGTGACGTCTATCGAAGAAGCCGTCACTGTCGCCTCTGAGCTGGCGCAAGCTGGCGATCTGGTGCTGCTGTCGCCGGCCTGTGCCAGCCTGGATATGTTCCGCAACTTTGAAGAACGTGGCCGGCTGTTTGCCGACGCGGTCGGGAGGCTGGGCGCATGAACCTGTCTCTGAACCTGCGTGAAGTTGCTGCACCGCTGTTCGGTGCGCGCCGCTTTGATATGGATCTGCCGTTGCTGGTAGGCGCCTTTGGCTTGCTGGCACTCGGGCTGGTGATGGTGACCTCGGCGTCGATGGAAGTGGCGGCCGGCCGCCTTGGTAGCCCGCTGTATTATATGAACCGTCAGATCGTTTACCTGCTGATCGGCCTGGGCGCGTTGGCGGTCACGCTATCGGTCCCGGTGGCGGTGTGGGAGCGTTTTCGCTTTCTGCTGCTGTTCCTCGGCTTTGCCCTGCTGGTGGCGGTATTGATTCCCGGCATCGGGCGTGAGGTCAACGGCAGCTGGCGCTGGATTGGTGTCGGCCCGATCAACATCCAGCCGTCCGAGCTGGCCAAACTGTTTGCTGTCGTGTTTCTGGCGGGCTATCTGGTGCATCGTCAGGATGAGGTAAAAGAGGCCTGGTTCGGCTTTATCAAACCCTTCATGGTGCTGGGGCCAATGGCTTGCCTGCTGATTGTCGAGCCTGACTTTGGCGCCACCGTGGTGCTGCTGGGTGCCGCAACCGGCATGCTGTTCCTCGGCGGCGTGGGGCTGTTCCGCTTCCTGCTGCTGTTCGGCTCGCTCGGTGCGCTGGCAGCGCTGGCGGTCTGGGCCGAACCCTACCGTTTGCAGCGCCTGACCGGTTTCCTCGACCCGTGGCAGGACCCCTATGGCACCGGCTACCAGCTGACCCAGGCGCTGATCGCCTTTGGGCGCGGCGAGTGGTTTGGCGTTGGTCTGGGCAACAGCATTCAAAAGCAATTCTATCTGCCCGAGGCGCACACCGACTTTGTGTTCGCCGTGCTGGCGGAGGAGCTGGGCATGATCGGCGCGCTCGCCGCCTTTGCCTTGCTGATCTTTGTGGCCGTACGTGGCCTGTACGTGGGGCTGGCTGCCGAGCGCGAGGGCATGCTGTTCCACGCCTATCTGGCCTACGGCCTGGCGATCATGTGGTGTGGGCAGATTCTGATTAACGTGGGGGTCAATATCGGCCTGCTGCCAACCAAGGGGCTGACATTGCCGTTCCTCAGTTACGGCGGTAGCTCGCTGGTGGTCTGCTGTATCTGTCTCGGTCTGTTGCTGCGCATCGACTGGGAGCGCCGTCAACCGCGTCAGGAGGCCAGCAATGAGCAATAAGGTACTGGTCATGGCTGGTGGCACCGGCGGACACGTGTTCCCGGCACTGGCCTGCGCCCGCCTGCTGAAAGAGCAGGGGTACGAGGTGCATTGGCTTGGCACCCGGCGCGGTATCGAAGTGGACCTGGTACCCCAGGCCGGCTTCCCGATTCATTACATCGACATTCAGGGGCTGCGCGGCAAGGGCAAGCTGGATTTGCTGAAGGCGCCGTTCCGTATCCTGCGTGCGCTGGGACAGTCCCTGCGGCTGCTCAAGCAGCTGAAACCGGTCTGTGTGCTGGGTGCGGGTGGCTATGTTACCGGTCCGGGCGGGTTGGCGGCCTGGATGCGTGGTATTCCGGTGATCATCCATGAACAGAACGCGGTTGTTGGTACCGCCAACCGGTTGCTGGCGCGTATCGCCAAGCGTCGCTGTGAAGGCTTTACCGGCAGCTTTGCCGAGGGTAGTGACCGCCGCAGCACCGGCAACCCGGTGCGCGAAGATATCTTTGCCACGCCGGTCCTTAGCTGGGACGGCAGCCGTCCGATGCACCTGCTGGTGCTGGGAGGCAGCCTGGGCGCTATGCCGCTGAATAAACTGCTGCCGGCGGCGCTGGCCAAGATTGACCCCGCCCGGCGGCCGCAAGTGGTGCACCAGTGCGGCAAGCAACATCTGCTACTGGCGCGCGAAGCCTATGAGCAGGCTGGTGTGCGCGCAGAGGTTGAAGCCTTTATCGCCGATATGGCCGGTGCCTACGCCTGGGCTGATCTGGTGATCTGCCGGGCCGGTGCGCTGACGGTGTGCGAGCTGGCGGCGGCTGGCCGGCCTTCGCTGCTGGTGCCGCTGCCGCACGCCATCGACGACCACCAGACCGCCAACGCCCGTTACCTGGCGGATCGCGGCGCCGCTGTGCTGATGCCCCAGAAAGAGCTCGATGCCGAGCTATTGGCCAATACCCTGACGACTTACATGAACAACCCGGAGCAGCTGCAACAGATGGCCCAACGAGCCCGTGAACAAGCCACCCCCAACGCCACCGCCGACGTCGTGCGTGCCTGCCTGGAGGTCGCCCGTGAGCACTAATACAGCTACTCAGGCTACTTTCACGCTGCCGGGCATGCGGCGTATCCGCCATATCCACTTTGTGGGTATTGGCGGTGTGGGCATGTGCGGTATTGCCGAGGTACTGCTGAACCTGGGCTACGAGGTGTCGGGTTCCGACCTCAAGCGCTCGGCCGTGACCGAGCGGCTGGAGTCCTTTGGCGCTCGCATCGATATTGGGCATCGTGCCGAAAATTTGCTGGAAGCGGACGTGCTGGTGGTATCCAGCGCGATCAACCCGCAGAACCCCGAAGTCGCCGCCGCCATCGAGCGTCGCATTCCTGTAGTGCCGCGCGCCGAGATGCTGGCTGAGCTGATGCGCTACCGTCACGGCATCGCCGTGGCCGGCACCCACGGCAAGACCACCACCACCAGTCTGATTGCCTCGGTGCTGGCCGCCGACGGCATGAGCCCGACCTTCGTCATTGGCGGCAAGCTGACCGCTGCCGGCACCAACGCCCAGCTGGGCGAAAGCCGCTATCTGGTGGCCGAGGCCGATGAAAGCGACGCGTCTTTCCTGCATCTGCAGCCGATGGTGGCGATCGTTACCAACATCGATGCCGATCACATGGAGACCTACGAGGGCGACTTCAGCAAGCTCAAGCGCACCTTCGTCGAGTTCTTGCACAACCTGCCTTTCTACGGCCTGGCAGTGCTGTGCATCGATGACCCGGTCGTGCGCGAGATTCTGCCGCAGATCAACCGTCAGGTGGTGACCTACGGTCAGTCCGAGGACGCCGATATTCGTGCTGTGAACATCCACCAGCGCGGCATGCAGACCTTCTTCACCGTGCTGCGCGAAGGACGCGAGCCGCTGGATGTATCGGTCAACATGCCGGGCGTGCACAACGTCCTGAACTCGCTGGCAACCATCGCCGTGGCCACCGATGAGGGCGTGTCTGATCGCGCCATCGTTGACGGGCTTGCCGGTTTTCAGGGCGTTGGTCGGCGCTTTCAGGTGCAGGGCAATTTCCGCTGGGGTACAGGCGAAATCATGCTGGTGGACGACTACGGTCACCACCCGCGCGAAGTGGCTGCCGTGATCAAGGCTGTGCGTGCCGGTTGGCCGGAGCGCCGCCTGGTGATGCTCTATCAGCCACACCGCTACAGCCGTACCCGTGATCTCTACGAAGATTTTGTGCAGGTACTGGGTGAGGCAAACGCCCTGCTGCTGATGGAAGTCTATCCGGCCGGCGAAGAGCCGGTGACCGGCGCAGACAGCAAGCATCTGTGCCGCAGCATCCGTCAGCGCGGCCAGCTGGATCCGATTTACGTCGAGCGTGATGCCGACGTTATGCCGCTGCTCGAAGCGGTGCTGCAACCGGGCGACATCCTGCTGACCCAGGGTGCCGGTGATATTGGCGGGTTGTCGGTGCAGCTGGCCGATGCCCTGGCAACCCACTTCCGGGAGGGCAAAGCCTGATGATCGACGTATCTGTATTCGGGCGCGTAGCGGTGCTGTTTGGCGGTAGCTCGGCCGAGCGTGCGGTGTCCCTCAAATCCGGTGCTGCCGTGCTGGCCGAGCTGCAGGCCGCGGGTGTAGATGCCTACGGCATCGACGCGGGTCCGCAATTGGCGGAGCAGCTGTTGAACGAGCGCCCGGACCGGGTGTTTATCGCGCTGCACGGGCGTGGCGGTGAGGATGGCAGCCTGCAGGGGCTGCTGGAAAGCTTGCAGATTCCCTATACCGGCAGTGGCGTGATGGCCTCGGCGATCGGTATGGACAAGCTGCGCACCAAGCAGATATGGCAAAGCCTGGGCCTGCCGACACCGGCTTACGCCATGCTGCGCGATGGCGGTCAGTGCGCCGAGATTGTCGAGCGTCTGGGTACGCCGCTGATCATCAAGCCGCTGCACGAAGGCTCCAGCATCGGCATGGCCAAGGCTGACAGCCTGCAGCAGCTGCAGGACGCGTGGCAGGGCGCCCAGTCTTACGACAGCGAGGCGCTGGTCGAGCAGTGGATTCAGGGCGCCGAATTTACCGTGGCGGTACTCGACGGTCAGGCGTTGCCACCGATCCGCCTGCGCACGCCGCACATCTTTTACGACTACGAGGCCAAGTATCAGGCCAACGATACCCAATACCTGTGCCCCTGTGGCCTGCCAGCCGAACAGGAAGAGCAGCTCAAGGCACTCAGTCTGCGCGCCTTCGAGGCCGTTGGCTGCAAGGGCTGGGGCCGGGTCGATGTGATGCAGGACGAGCAGGGCAACTTTTACCTGCTGGAAGTCAACACCGTGCCGGGTATGACGGACCACAGTCTGGTGCCCATGGCGGCCAAGGCCACGGGGTTGAGTTTTGGCGATCTGGTACTGGCCATTCTGGCCGGCACCCTGAACTGATGGATAACTGAATGCAGGCTATTCGCGATACACGCAGTGCACCGCCGCCGCCCCGCCGCAAGGCCGGCAGCCGCGGCGCGGTGCGCGTGCAGCCGGCGCAGCCTCGGCAAATGCCGCGCCTGCGCCTGCCCAGCGCGGACCTGCAGGGTATCGGGCGGCGCCTGCAGCAACTGCTATGGCCGCTGCTGCTGGTGGCCCTTGGTATGGGCCTGTACGAGCTGGGCAGCCGCCTGATGCCGTTGGCTGACCGCCCTATCGCGCTGATCAGCGTCGAGGGCGATCTGCAGTACATCGACGGTGATGCCGTGCAGGCGGTGATCGAGCCCTACCTGAACGACAGTTTTCTGGGAATCGATCTGGATGGCCTGCACGCAGATCTGCAGGACATGCCCTGGGTGGCCCAGGCCTCGGTACGGCGAGTCTGGCCGGACCGGTTGGTGATTCAGCTCGATGAGCAGCTGCCGGTTGCCCGCTGGGGCGACAGTGCGCTGCTGAACAACGAAGGCAAGGCGTTCAAGCCGCAGAACATTGGCAGCTTCAGCGAGCTGCCGCGCCTGAGCGGGCCGGAGCGAGCCAAGCGCAAGGTCATGCGTCAGTACCAGCAATTTAGCGGCCTGTTGCGGCCGCAGGGCATGGTGGTCAGCAGTCTTGAGTTGCGTGATCGCGGCAGCTGGTTTCTGACCACCGAGGACGGCATGCAGCTGTTGCTCGGGCGCGACAATCTGGTGGAAAAAATGCAGCGGTTCATGACCGTCGAACAGCTGATGCTGTCTGACCGCCGTGAACTGATCGCGCGGGTCGACCTGCGCTACAGCAATGGTATGGCCGTGGCCTGGCGAGATGCCGCCACGGCGGAAACAGCGGGGGAGTAACGGGAGATTATGGCAAGCAAGCAGGGCAGCAGAATGATTGTGGGCCTGGACATCGGCACCTCCAAGGTGGTCGCGCTGGTCGGTGAGATCGGCTCGGACGGCGAGTTGGAGATCGTCGGTATCGGCTCGCATCCCTCGCGCGGACTCAAGAAAGGCGTGGTGGTCAATATCGAGTCGACCGTGCAGTCGATCCAGCGCGCTATCGAGGAAGCCGAGCTGATGGCGGGCTGCCAGATTCACTCGGTCTACGCCGGTATTGCCGGTAATCACATCCGCAGCCTGAACTCCAACGGCATCGTTGCGATTCGCGACCGTGAAGTGGTGCAGGCCGATATCGAACGCGTGCTGGATGCCGGTCAGGCGGTCGCCATTCCTGCGGATCAGAAGGTGCTGCACATCCTGCCGCAGGAATACGTCATCGATAACCAGGAAGGCGTACGTGAGCCGCTGGGCATGTCGGGTGTGCGTCTGGAAGCCAAGGTGCATCTGGTCACCTGTGCACTGAATGCGGTGCAGAACATCGAAAAGTGCATCCGTCGCTGCGGCCTGGAAGTTGAAGACGTGATTCTGGAGCAGCTGGCGTCCAGCTACGCGGTGCTGACCGAGGACGAGAAAGAGCTGGGCGTGTGCCTGGTGGATGTGGGTGGTGGCACGACCGATATCGCGATCTTTACCGAAGGGGCGATTCGCCACACCGCGGTGATTCCGATTGCCGGTGATCAGGTGACCAACGACATCGCCATGGCGCTGCGTACGCCGACCCAGTACGCCGAAGAAATCAAAATTCGCTATGCCTGCGCGCTGGCCAAGCTGGCTGGCCCGGAGGAGACCATCAAGGTACCGAGCGTGGGCGAGCGCCCGCCGCGCGACCTGTCACGTCAGGCGCTGGCTGAAGTGGTCGAGCCGCGTTATGACGAGCTGTTCACGCTGATTCAGGCGGAACTGCGTCGTTCCGGCTTCGAGGACATGATCCCGGCCGGCATCGTGCTGACCGGTGGCACCGCCAAAATGGAAGGCGCCATTGAGCTGGCCGAAGAGATATTCCATATGCCGGTTCGCCTTGGCATGCCGCAGGAGTTCAAGGGGCTGACCGATGTGGTCCGCAACCCGATTTATGCCACCGGTGTGGGCCTGTTGCATTACGGCATCAAGCACCACGGTGAGCAGAGCGCTCAGCCAACTGACAGCAACAAGGCGTCGGTGGTCGAGCGTATGAAGAAGTGGTTCCAGGGCAACTTCTAGTCGCCCGCAGTTAACAGACCCGCCAAAGCGGGCACATGCAGTAAACGAAACGACAACGAAACAAAGAGTGATTCAAGGAGAAAGGCCATGTTCGAACTTATCGACAATGTTCCCCAGAACGCAGTAATCAAAGTCGTCGGCGTTGGCGGCGGTGGCGGAAACGCCCTCCAGCACATGGTGGTCAACAACGTGGAAGGCGTTGACTTCATTTGTGCCAACACTGATGCCCAGGCACTGAAGAACGTCAGTGCCCGCACTGTCCTGCAACTCGGCTCCGGCGTGACCAAGGGCCTGGGTGCCGGCGCGAATCCGCTGATTGGCCGTGAAGCGGCGATCGAAGACCGCGAGCGCATTGCAGAAGTCCTGCAGGGCTCCGACATGGTATTCATCACCGCCGGCATGGGTGGTGGTACCGGTACCGGTGCGGCGCCGATCGTTGCAGAAGTGGCGCGTGAAATGGGTATCCTGACTGTTGCCGTGGTGACCAAGCCGTTCCCGTTTGAAGGTCGCAAGCGTCTGCAGGTTGCCGAAGAAGGTATCCGCGAACTGAGCCAGCACGTCGACTCGCTGATCACTATCCCGAACGAAAAACTGCTGACCGTACTGGGCAAAGATGCCAGCCTGCTGGCTGCCTTCAGCAAAGCCAACGACGTGCTGCTGGGCGCGGTACAGGGTATTGCTGACCTGATCATGCGCCCGGGTATGATCAACGTTGACTTTGCCGACGTGAAAACCGTGATGAGCGAAATGGGCATGGCAATGATGGGTACCGGCCACGCCAGCGGCCCGAACCGCGCCCGTGAGGCGGCCGAAGCGGCCATCCGCAGCCCGCTGCTCGAAGACGTCAACCTGATGGGCGCCCGCGGTATCTTGGTCAACATCACCGCCGGTCCGGACCTGTCGCTGGGCGAATTCTCCGAAGTAGGTAGCACCGTTGAGGAGTTTGCCTCCGAGTCCGCCACCGTTGTAGTCGGTACCGTTATCGATCCTGAACTGCGTGACGAACTGCGAGTTACCGTGGTTGCCACCGGCCTGGGTGCGCGTGAAAAGCCAGTCAAAGTGGTCGATAACACCGCCGCCGCTGCACCGGTTGCCCGTCAGTCTGATGCCGGTGCGCCTAACTACCGCGACCTGGATCGCCCGACTGTAATGCGTAACCAGCCTGCAACCAGCGCTGCTGCGCACCTGAGCAAACCGGCAGAAGATCTGGACTACCTGGATATCCCGGCCTTCCTGCGTCGTCAGGCCGATTAATCCGGTTAATCGGAGGCATAGGGCTAATTGGTATTCATCAAAAGCGGTCTTTGCTATGATGCACGCCAATTTATTGAGGGTTTTTCGCAACCAGAGCGGAAGCAAACATGATCAGACAACGCACACTGAAGAACGTCATCCGGGCAACCGGTGTAGGTCTGCATTCGGGTGAGAAGGTATATCTCACCCTGAAGCCGGCACCGATTGACACGGGTATCGTGTTCCGTCGCGTGGATCTCGACCCTGTGGTCGAGGTCCCTGCCCGAGCCGAGTGCGTGGGCGAGACGACCATGTCTACCACCCTGATCAAGGATGGTGCCAAGGTCGATACCGTCGAGCATTTGCTGTCTGCCATGGCCGGTCTGGGGATCGATAACGCCTATGTCGAGTTGAGCGCACCGGAAGTCCCGATCATGGATGGTAGCGCCGGTCCCTTCGTATTCCTGATTCAGTCGGCGGGTATTGCCGAGCAGGATGCAGCCAAGCAGTTCATCCGCATCAAGCGGGAAGTGACTGTCGAGGAGGACGGTAAAACCGCGACCTTCGTACCTTTCGAGGGCTTCAAGGTCAGCTTCGGGATTGATTTCGACCACCCGGTATTCCGTGGTCGCAGCCAGTACGCCAGCGTCGACTTCTCCAGTACCTCCTTTGTCAAGGAAGTCAGCCGGGCACGGACCTTCGGTTTCATGCGCGACATCGAATACCTGCGTTCACAGAACCTGGCGCTCGGCGGCAGCGTTGACAACGCCATCGTCGTCGATGAATACCGGGTGTTGAACGAAGACGGTCTGCGCTACGAAGACGAGTTTGTGAAGCACAAGATCCTGGATGCCATTGGTGACCTGTACCTGCTGGGCAAAAGTCTGGTTGGCGAGTTCCGTGGTTACAAGTCCGGCCATGCGCTGAACAACAAGCTGCTGCGCGCGCTGCTGGCCAATCAGGATGCCTGGGAGCTGGTGACCTTCGATGATGCTGGCACCGCACCCATTTCTTTCATGCGTCCGGCCACCGCTGTATGAGGGCCTGAGCCCACCCCTTTCTCGTTTCGTTGTACTTTGTTTCGGCCACCCTCGGGTGGCCGTTTTCTTTTTGGCGGGACGGGGAACTTGGCGACCGCTTGGGTGTCCCTGTGTGCCTCAAGATTGTCCCTGGCCATCGTCGTGGTGACGAGCCAGGCGTTGCAGGGCGGCTTTCAAGCCCGGGTCTTCCACGTAGTCGGCGGTTTCGCGCAGGCTGGCACTGGCCACTTGTGAACGCGGCATAGTGCGAACCGGTGGTGCTTTTTTGACCAGTGGTGGTTGTACCCTGCAATGAATTTTCGTTAAGGTGGCGAATTCGTTGAACGCCTGCAGGTCGCGAATCAGCCGTTTTTGCTGATAGCGCAGCCTGGTTGCCCAATGGCTGCTGCTGACCACCAGGCGTAATGTGCCGCTATCCAACGCTGCAACATGACAGTGCGCGCGGGCCGCCGGTTCCAGACGGGATTCCAGCAGCGCCTGCAATCGCTCAATTTGACGGGATTTTTCCAGCAGCGCCTTGAGCGTGCTGTTGGTGCGTAACAGGTCGGTTGGTCGACGTGCATCCAGTGGACGGAATGCCATGGGGGTTGCTGCCAGCCAGAGAAGTAGAGGAGCGGCCATGCTAACAGAAGCGCCGCCACGATTGTTTGGGGTCGTTATTTGAATATCATCATTTTAACCGGACGCCACGGCGCGTCGCGGACCGTGACGCTGGGAGCGCACTGGGTTGCCGCGGGGGTGAGCCTGTTGCTTGCCTTGCCGTTGGTGGCTTCTCTTGTGACCTGGCAATTGCTCTCCGGTTCCGGAAGCGCTGTTGCTGACGACCGGGCTGTGCCGGCCTGGCAGCAAGCCTTGCAGGAGTATGAAGTAGAGCCGCTGCAGGAAGACGACGGCACGCAGGCGCAGATAGAGCGTATGAGCCAGCAGCTGGCGCGGTTGCAGATGCGTCTTACCCGGCTGGATGCCCTCGGTGAGCGGTTGACCGAGCTGGGTGAATTCAGTGATGGCGAGTTTGATTTTGGCGCCGAGGTCGATTTTGGTCTGGGTTCGGAGCTTGAGCCCGGCATGGGCGGCCCCGAGCTGCGCGATGATGACCTCAGCTACAACGCACCTGATCTGCAGGGCCTGATCGAGCAGCTGTCGGCGCGAGTCGATAATCGCACTCGGCAACTGCAATTGCTGGAAGACCTGATGGTCAGCCGGCAGACCGATGTTGACGCAATTTTGGATTTCATTCCGGTGCCCGACGGGCGCCTGTCTTCCGGTTTTGGGCGTCGTACGGACCCTATTACCGGGCGTTTTTCGATGCATAACGGCCTGGATTTCGCCGCGCCGCGCGGCACGCCGATCCACGCGGTGGGGGCGGGCGTGGTTACCTTCGCTGCCCGCAATGGGGCGTACGGCAATATGGTGGAAATTAACCACGGTAACGGTCTCAAAACCCGCTACGCTCACGCCTCGGAGCTGAAGGTGAGCAAAGGTGATCTGGTGCAGAAGGGGCAGGAAATCGCCACTGTTGGCAGTACCGGGCGCTCCACTGGCGCTCACCTGCACCTCGAAGTGTACAAGAATGGTATGGCCGTTAACCCACGCCGTTTCCTGGCATTGAATTAGTCTCGCGTCGCCCCCACTCATATCCTTTCATACCGGCCTTTGCCTGAATTGTTGTGGCAAAGGTCGCGCCGGCCGCGCGGTTTAATGTGCGGCAAGAATCAGAGTAGAATGCCTTTTTCAGTGCTGGTCCGGGCTGCACGGGACTGAGCTCGTCACCTCTCACATGGATACCTAATTCGATTATGTTTGCGCCGTTAGTCAGAAAGCTGTTGGGAAGCAAGAACGATCGTGAGTTGAAGCGCATGGGCAAGGTGGTTGTCGCCATCAACGCTCAGGAGGAGGGGTTGAATGCGCTGAGCGATGAACAGCTGAAGGCGAAGACCGGCGAGTTCAAGCAACGCCTGGCTGATGGCGCCACCCTGGATCAGCTGCTGCCGGAGGCCTTTGCTGTTGTGCGCGAGGCCGGTAAGCGGGTGATGGGCATGCGTCACTTTGATGTCCAGCTGATCGGCGGCATGACCCTGCACGAAGGCAAGATCGCCGAGATGAAAACCGGTGAGGGTAAGACGCTGGTAGCAACCCTGCCGGTCTACCTGAATGCGCTGGCTGGCAAGGGCGTTCACGTGGTGACGGTCAACGACTATCTGGCCAGCCGTGACGCCAACACCATGCGTCCGCTATACGAGTTTCTCGGTATGACGGTTGGCGTGGTGGTGCCATTCCAGGACCCGCAGCAAAAACGCGCGGCCTATCAGTGTGACATCACCTACGGTACCAACAACGAACTGGGCTTTGACTACCTGCGCGATAATATGGCTTTCCGTCTGGAAGACAAGTTCCAGCGCGAACCTTATTTTGCGGTGGTCGATGAAGTTGACTCCATTCTGATCGACGAAGCCCGCACGCCGTTGATCATCTCCGGCCCGGCCGAAGACAGCTCCCAGATGTATGCGGCGATCAACAAACTGATTCCTCAGCTCAAGCGCGGCCAGGCTGCCGAAGAGGGTGTCGAGGCGGTCGATGGTCATTACCTGATCGACGAGAAGGCGCGCCAGGTTGAGCTGACCGAAAGCGGCCACCAGTTTATCGAAGACCTGCTGGTACGCGAGAAGCTGCTCAATGAGGGCGACAGCCTTTATGCGGCGCAGAACCTCGGCCTGCTGCATCACGTTAACTCCGCGTTACGCGCTCACACCCTGTTCCATCGCAACGTCGAGTACATCGTACAGAACAACCAGGTGCTACTGGTCGATGAGCATACCGGGCGCACCATGCCGGGCCGTCGCTTGTCCGAGGGGCTGCACCAGGCCATCGAGGCGAAAGAAGGCCTGCAGATTCAGGCTGAGAGCCAGACCCTGGCCTCCACCACTTTCCAGAACTATTTCCGGCTGTACCAGAAGCTGGCGGGCATGACGGGTACGGCGGATACCGAAGCCTTTGAGTTTCGTCAGATTTACGGCCTCGACGTGCTGGTCATCCCGACTAACAAGCCGATGGTGCGCAAGGATTACAACGACCTGGTCTATCTCAGCATTGAAGAGAAGTTTGCCGCCATCGTTGCCGATATTAAGCACTGCATGGAGCAGGGCCGTCCGGTGCTGGTAGGTACCGCCTCCATTGAGTCGTCCGAAGTTGTTGCCCAGTTGCTCAATCGTGAAAAGGTCCCGCACAAGGTCCTCAACGCGAAATTCCACGAGAAGGAAGCCGAGATCGTAGCCCAGGCGGGTCGTCCGGGTGCCGTCACCATCGCCACCAACATGGCCGGCCGGGGTACTGACATCATCCTCGGCGGCAACTGGGAAGCCGAGGTCGCCGCTCTGGAGAACCCCACAGAGCAGCAAGTCGCGCAGATCAAGGACGAATGGCAGCTGCGGCACCAGCAGGTGCTGGAAGCGGGCGGCCTGCATATCATCGCCTGCGAGCGTCACGAATCCCGCCGTATCGACAACCAGCTGCGCGGTCGTGCTGGTCGTCAGGGTGATCCGGGTTCCAGCCGCTTCTACCTGTCGCTGGAAGACAACCTCATGCGCATCTTCGCCTCTGACCGGGTGAAGAACTTCATGAAAGCCCTGGGGATGGAGAAGGGTGAGGCCATCGAACATCGCATGGTCACCAACGCCATCGAGAAAGCCCAGCGCAAGGTCGAAGGCCGTAACTTCGATATTCGCAAGCAGTTGCTGGAATACGACGATGTTGCCAACGAACAGCGTAAGGTGATTTACGGCCAGCGTAATTCCATTCTTGCCAGCGAATCGGTTGAAGAAACCATCGCGGCGATCCGTCAAGACGTCGTCAACGACATGGTGGCCATGCACATGCCGGCAGGTAGTCTGCCTGAGCAATGGGACGTTGATGGGCTGGAGAAGGCGCTTGCCGGCGAGCTGGGCCTGCATCTGCCAATCCAGCAGTGGCTGGATGAAGATGAACGGTTGCAGGAGCAAGGCGTAGCCGAGCGCATTCTGGACGCGCTGGTTGCGGCCTATCGCGAGAAGGAAGAGCTGGCAGGCGCGGAAGCCCTGCGGACCTTTGAGAAGCAGATGCTGTTGCGCGTGCTGGATGACCTATGGAAAGAGCACCTGGCGACGATGGATCACCTGCGCCAGGGCATCCATCTGCGTGGTTATGCGCAGAAGAACCCGAAGCAGGAATATAAGCGCGAAGCCTTCAACCTGTTCCAGGAGCTGCTGGATACGCTCAAACGCGATACCATTCGCGTGCTGAGCCACGTGCAGGTGCGTCGCGAGGATCCGGCCGAGGAGGAGGCGCGTTTGCGCCGCCAGGCCGAGGAAATGCAGCGGCGCATGCAGTTCAAGCATGAAGAGGTCAATGCCGTCGCTGACGAAAGCGAGCAGGAGCCGGACCAGCCACAGGCAGCTGCACCGCAGACACGCGAAGGGCCCAAGGTCGGCCGTAACGATCCCTGCCCATGCGGCTCCGGTAAGAAGTACAAACACTGTCACGGGCAGATAAGCTGAGCCTGAAAAGCAGCTGTAAGCTTCAGCGGCAAGCTACAAGTTAAACCCGTTAACCCTCGGCTTTATAGTCGGGGGAATCTGTATGCTTTTGAAGCTTGAAGCTTGAAGCTTGAAGCTTGAAGCATGCAGCTTCTCTCTCCCTCTTTCTTTGGAGCGTTATACATGCCTGTTGGTCTTGGTCCTCTGCCCGCATTGCACCCGGTTTCCGGTTTTCGTCTTGGCATCGCCTCGGCGGGTATCAAGCGTGCTGGCCGTAAGGATGTGGTGGTCATGGAGGCCGCTCAGGGCTCCAGCATGGCTGGCGTGTTTACCCGTAATGCTTTTTGCGCTGCACCCGTAACCCTGTGCCGCCAACGGCTGGCAGGGTCGCCGCAGTACCTGCTGGTCAACACCGGTAATGCCAACGCCGGTACCGGCAAGCCTGGCATGCAGGCTGCCGAGCGGACCTGCGAGGCGCTGGCCGAGAAGGTAGGTTGCGAGGCGGCGCAGGTGCTGCCGTTCAGCACCGGTGTGATTGGCGAATTGTTGCCTGCCGACAAAGTGATCGCAGCGCTGCCGGCTGCCTTGGCTGATCTGGCCGAAGATAACTGGGCGAACGCGGCGGAAGGCATCATGACTACCGATACCCAGCCCAAAGGCTGCAGTCGGCGTATCGAGATTGCCGGCCAAGTCATCACCATCACCGGTATCTCCAAGGGCGCCGGCATGATTCGCCCAAATATGGCGACCATGCTGGGCTATGTCGCGACCGATGCGCCGGTTGCTCAGCCGCTGCTGCAATCGCTGCTGCGTGAGGCGGCCGACCTGTCGTTCAATCGCATCACCATTGATGGCGACACCAGCACCAATGATTCCTGCATGCTGATTGCGACCGGTAAGGCGGATATTCCGTTGATCGACAGCGCTGATGCGCAGGGCTATGAGGAGCTCGCAGCCGCCATCAAGGATGTGATGCTGACACTGGCGCAGGCCATTGTGCGTGATGGCGAAGGGGCGACCAAGTTCGTGACCATTCGTGTCAATGGTGGGGCCAACGTCGACGAGTGCCTGGATGTCGCATACGCTGTGGCCCACTCTCCTCTGATCAAGACCGCGCTGTTTGCTTCCGATCCCAACTGGGGGCGCATCCTGGCTGCCGTTGGCTATGCCGGTGTGCCGGATCTGGATGTCGAGAAAATCGACGTTTATCTGGACGATGTCTGCATTACCCGCCAGGGTGGTCGTGCCGCCGAATACGAGGAGTCCCAAGGTGCGCGTGTCATGGCGCAGTCAGAGATCACCATTCGCATCGAACTGGGTCGCGGCGAGGTGAGTGAAACCTTGTGGACGACCGACCTCTCGCACGAATACGTCCGGATTAACGCCGAGTACCGTACCTGAGGTACCTAGGGTCTGTTGACGTTTCGCTCGCCCGCCTGCCGGAGGCCATTTTTTCGGTCAGGCAAGGCGGAGGAAGCCTAGTGTCGTTGATCTACATAAGCGACCGACAACGTAGCATGGCCGAAAAATGGCCCCGGCCCTGCGGGTGGGGCCGCCGAGGTTGCGCCTGTAAAGCCGCCACTCGGCGTCGCTCGTCGCTGATTTGGAATGACCATAAAAACGCAGGGAGCGTTTTTGTGCGCCAGCCCCAAAGGGGTGAAGCACAGGGATGTGCTGAACAAACTGCGCTCTTTGCCTCTTGATTGGCGGCCCTACAGGCAGCAACAGGTGGGTGAACGAAACGTCAACAGACCCTAGGCGCACACCTTGTCACGGGTGTGCGCTTCGCTTATGGCGTGGCGGCGCACTGCCGTGCGTCAAACTGACGAGACTCTGTGCGCAGGCGCCCGACACGATTGATGATCAGCTGTCGGCCGCGCTGCTTCAGATCTGGCGGGCACAGCCTAAAGCTGCCGGCCAGAAAGCCGCCGTATACCTGCTCTGACTCGCCCAGCGCGTTGTAGCGCAAGTAGCTTCGCAGTTGACCACTGGCGGCGACGCTGGACAGCAATGCCGCCTGATCTTCCAGCAACAGAACGTCACCGGCGCCAAGTGCAAGGTTGTTATCCCGGTCGACAAACACCTGCCAGCCTCTGTTCCAATCCCCTGTCATTGGCATCATCACTACCGGTTCATTGCGCTCGATGGCCTCGTTCCGAGTAAACCGAATGCTGCGCTCTAAGGCGTCCTGCGCGCTGTCCAGGCGCTGCTGGTCGATCAGTCGCTGCAGTGACGGCACGCCAATACTGATCAGAATGCCGAGTAAGGCCACTGCTACCAGCAGTTCGGTCAGGGTAAATCCGTTACTTTTCATCTGCACTTGGCCCACACCTTCGGATCGGTTGTCAGCTTGTCCGGTGATTATGACCGCCTATCTGCAGTGCCGAGCTATTGATGTAGGCGAGATTTATGATCTACCAATCAAAAAGTGGAGGTTCTGAGAATGCAGCGGGAAAGAGGGTTTACTGTGCTCGAGCTGATGGTGACGCTAGTGGTCGCTGCCATTGTGTTGAGTCTTGCCGTGCCGTCCTTCCAGAGAACTGTTGCAAATAATGCCGTTAGATCAACTACGAGCGACCTGGTCTCCGCCTTGAATGCCGCCAGGGCGGAATCTATGAGTTCTAGGGCGATGGTTACCGTGTCACCCCAGGGTGGGGACTGGGGGAATGGATGGACGATAGTGCATCAGGCCTCTGTAAATAGTGACGACGCTTATCAGCTTGCCGATAAGGTCAGGATTCGTAGTGATATCGCCTCCGTTGTCTTCAGGCCAGAGGGTGGGCTCACTGCCGCGGGAAACAACATCACGATCTGTCACGAAGATGCCACCATTGATGGTAGGCGTATAACCCTCTCTTTTCTGGGGCGTGTGACGGTTGAAACGATCGCAGGGGGGTGTGGAGCGTGAGCAGGCTTTCGATGAAGAGTGCTCAAGCAGGTGTGAGCATGGTGGAAGTGCTCATCGCGGTGCTTGTTCTGGCTGTCGGTGCGCTGGGGTTTGCAGGTGTGCAGGTGGTTGCGATGCAGAAATCCGAAGATGCTAATTACCGTAGTGCGGCCATGCTGATCGCCCAGGATGCTGTAGAGCGAATTCAAGCCAACGCGGCTGAGATTGCCGATTACCGGAACGGCACTGCGATCGTCACTCCTTCCAGCGCTCCCGCTCAGACGTGCGGTAATGGGTGTGACGTAGTCGATTTGGACTTGGCTCAGTTGGCGTGGGCGGCGAATCAGACCTTGCCAAATGGGCTGATCAAGATTGATAGCTGCGACTTCAATGGTTTGACCTGTGTGGTGCTGAATTGGGGAGAGCGCGACGGTGCGGTGAATAGTATCGATGCGTGCACTAGTGGTGCCGGTGTGAATCTCGCCGAGGATGCAAATTGTCTGGTAATGGAGTTCGCTCGATGAAGCACTCACAACAAGGGTTGACCCTAGTAGAGCTGATGATTGCATTGTTGCTTGGCTTATTGCTGAGCTTCGCGGCTATACAGCTGTTGGTGAGCAATCAACGAACTTTCTCGCTGCAGGACGCAGTGACCGGAGTGAACGAAGATGGTCAGACGGTGTTGCGCTATATCGCTGCTGATATTCGCAATGCTGGGCGCGGTGGTCAGATTGAAGGGTTTATCCAGCCGGTAGTGCTGGCGCTATCTGTTGATGACTCTGAAGGTAATCCCGTCGCTTTCCAGTCAACAGATGGGGGGGCGAACGGCAACGACGTATTGGTGGTTAGCTACCTGGCTCAGCGGGCTTGTCAGGGTGCCGACTTGACGGCAGGCGGTGCTAATCCAGAGGGCGAGATCGTTGTTAATCGCTACTTTGTCGTAGACGACAGCTTGTGGTGTGCGAGTGTGCGTCAGCTTGAAGGAGGCGGTTATGCCGCGTTAGCCCCCAATGCAGTGGAGCTGATTTCAGGAGTTGATAGCTTCCAGGTTCTATATGGCGTTGATGGAAGTCTCAATGGTGAAATTGGTGCTACCCGCTTTGTATCGGCGACAGATCTAGCTGCAGCTGACTCTGTTGTGTCCATACGAGTAGGTCTGCTTCTTCGTAGTAGCGATACAACATTGCCTGTTCCAGCGGGTGGCCAGACGGTCTCTGTGCTTGATCAGCAGGTTGTGACGCCGGAAGATCGCGCAATCCGCCGTGTCTTCTCTACCACCGCTCAAGTTCGCAACGTCTATTGGGATGGTATTTGATATGAATTCTCTGACTAACAACGGTTCTGCGCAACGAGGCTCTGCATTGATTGTCGCGCTGTTTATTTTACTTATGGTATCGGTTCTGGGGATATCAGCGATGCGAACAAGCATTTATTCCGCCAAAGTGGCCACGGGTGTTCAGGCGGACACCATGAGTTTTGATGCAGCAGAGTCGGCCGTGGCTATGAGCTTGGAGCGCTTGCGTGGGCTAAATGACACCGAGCTTTCAAGGTCTGTTCTTAATGGTGAGTCAATGCAAACCTGTCTCCTGTCAGATGGTTCGCTGCAAAATAGTGAGTGTGGCAATTCGGATCGGATGGATTCGCGTGAGCTTCTGCAGGCTGGTAGTTATATTGTTCATTTGAAGAATAATTGCCGAATGGTTTCCGGTAGTGATGTCGAGATATATCGAGACTATGTGATTGATATATTGGGTGAAAGTAACATGCAGTCCTATCAGATAGAAAATAATCACTTGCAAGAGGCCTTGAAAGTAGGTCTCGACTGCATCCAGCTTTGAGTCTGGAGGAGGCGAAAATGAAGGTTTTTACTCGTTACACTCCTGTTGCTTTCTTTGCCGCGGCAGCGGTGTTTTCTTCGGCTCAATTGTGGGCTGAAGATGTTGAGGTGTATTACTCTGAGGTGTTATCAGACGACTCAGTGAATAAGAATATCGCTAACGTCATGATTATGCTGGATAATTCTGGCTCCATGCGGAACTGTGAAACAGGTACGGGGGCCAACTGGTGTACGGGGAGTGATTGGCGTGAGCGCAGGATCAATCTATTGCATGATGCAATGGAGACCATTCTGGATGAAGTGGATGAGAACGTAAACATAGGGTTGGGGCGATTCAATAATTCCAGTAACGGTGGTTATGTCATGGTGCCGGTCATGCCGGTGACTGAGAAGACGCGCCCTTACTTTGACGCTGCGCTTAACTCGATCAATCCTAATCGAAATATTCAATCTCCTTCCGGTAGCACCGCAGACAGGATGCCAAGTACCGGTACGCCAACTTCGCTTGGTTATGAGGAGATGGCGGACTATATGCTTGGCCGTGCCAGCAGTAATTCGTACTCTCTTTCAAATAACCAGTTTTGTATAAAAGATGAGTACGAAGAGCAGTGCACGACAGAGTACGAGTACTCTGGTGGCCAGCCAGTAGACTTTTGCGATGTTGATGAGCCGACCTGCTCTGCAAGTTACGGAGGTTGGGCTACATTGCCTGCAAGTCAAAATTGTACTGTTGGTGATCTATGCCAGATCCTCTGGAGTAACCCGATAAGATATGATTTTTGGCGGCCCCAGCCTTCCTGCCCGTCGAGTGCGGCGATCTGTCAGTATAACAACGATAGATGGTGGGACCCGTGGTACAGGACTGGGCTTTATCAGGTGCGAGAGGTCAATTATCTTCAAAGTCAAGTCTTGAATGAGGTTACTTATTGCGAAATGGTGCCTACTGGTAACTGTGCCGAATATGCACAAATCACATCTGGCACCAGATATGACTCTCCCACTGTCCAAGCTAATCAGTGTGAGTCAAATCACATCATTCTGTTTACTGATGGCGCGCCCTCTGGCGATAGCCCTGGCGATGTTAATCTCGTTAGCTGTACGTCGGGATCTTACAATTGTCAGGAGCGCATTGCCCGGCATCTGAATCGCGAAAATAATGCGATTGGGCGTGAGATTAAAACCCACAATATCGGGTTGTATATGGGGAGTGGCACTCTGGCAAATATGCAGGGCGTGTCTGCGGCAGGTGGTGGAAGTACTTACAACTCCGACAACGCAGATAGTCTGCTGCTTGCGTTTCAGTCAACCCTGGACCTGATCGCTGACGAAGCCAGCACAATGGTGTCACCGGGTGTGGCGGTGAGCCAAAGTCAGCGTTTTCAGCATCTTGATGAAATGTATTTTTCGTTATTCAAGCCGCTGCAAAATAGCTTCTGGAACGGCAACCTCAAGCGCTACCGGGTTGAGGTGGATGATGGTGAGGCGACTTTCTACGATGCGTCCGGTAGTAATGCGATGACCGGCAGTGAGTTCTCTTCCTCGGCCCGCAGTTGGTGGAGTCGTTCGGTCGACGGCGCCGATATCATGCTGGGCGGCGCTCGTGATCGACTGCAGACTACGTCGCGCCGGCTCTTCTATACAGCCTCGCCTGGCGGCAGTCTGCGCCGGTTTGATCTGAATGATTTCACCAATGCGCAGCTGCTGTTACCCCCGGAGGCTACCGATGCGGTGCGGGGGAATGTAGAGCGCGAGCTGCTCAATATGTGGGGCGACCCGCTGCACAGTCGGCCGCTCATGGTTAACTATGGTGGTACTACTGTGGGTGAGGACTTTGTTGAAGACAACATTGTTTTCGTCTCAACCAACGCCGGCATGCTGCACGCAATCGATACCAGTAACGGCGATGAAAAATTTGCCTTTATGCCCTACGAGTTTATCTCGAAAGCCTCTAGCTACACGGTTAATCGCTTGCCGCTCGCTGGGGGGAACAAACGCCAGACATACGGGTTGGATGGTAGCTGGTCGGTGTTGCGGCAGCCTGGCGCCTCGCTTGAGGACGCACCATCAAAGGTCATGATTTATGGTGGGATGCGGCGTGGGGGTAATAGCTATTTTGCGCTGGACGTCACCAATGTAAGCAGTCCGCAGCTCGCATGGCAGATTAGTGGCGGCACCGGTGACTTTGTCGACTTGGGCCAGACTTGGTCTACGCCGAAGGTGGCTCGTTTCCCAACTAGTGATGGTGGGAGTATTCCGGTGGTGATCTTTGGTGGGGGGTATAGCCCAGCAGATCACGATGACCACAAGGAGCGCCGCGCTCAGGATGAAAAGGGCAACGCAATCTATGTGGTAAATGCCAACACCGGCGAGTTGGTTTGGTCTGCGGGTAGCCGGAGCGGGAATGTAGCAACAACCGTATCAAGTATGACACACTCGATTCCAGGTAGCATCGCGGTAGTTGATGCTGATTCTGATGGGGTGGTCGATCATTTGTATTTCGCCGACCTTGGTGGGCAGTTGTTCCGCGCTGACATCGATGGTTCGGAAGCTGGTGCCCATAGCGTCACGCTGCTGGCGCGACTCGGTGGTACTGGCGAGAACCACCGTCGATTCTATGAGCAGCCGACGGTTTCATATGTGCGCGATGGAGCTTATTCCAGTTACTACGTGTCGCTGGCATCGGGGTATCGTAGCCACCCACTGGATGTTGATGCGCAAGATGCGCTCTTTGTGTTGCGTGACCGGGAGCCTTTTGGTGGTCCCGCGAAATCGGCGGCGACACTTGGCGACTTCACTAATGTGTCGACCGGAGCTGAGCCCGATACAACTAAGCGTGGCTGGTATATGGCGTTGAATAAGGCCGAGGGCGAGAAGTCGCTATCCTCACCGGCTGTCTTCAACTATGAGGTCCTGTTCACAACGTATTCTCCGACTACATCCTCGGACGATGAGCGTGACCCTTGTTCGGTTAGCTACGGTCAGTCTTATCTCCACCGGGTTAACTTGCTGACGGGGCAGGGTGAGCGCTATACGCTGGTCCAGCCTGGTCTGCCCCCGGGGGTTACCGTGCTGCTTGGCGAGGACGGTGATACAGCCATCGTTGTTGGAACCGAAACCATTCCGGAGGGCGCTGGCGGTGGTGGTGGTGGTGGTGGTGGTGGTGGCGGTGGCGGCACGTTGCGTGATCTGCGCCATGGTCGCTGGATGCAGTTGACGCCGGACGCTGCTGGGGCTATCAAACTGCCTCAAGATGAAGGTGGGGAGGGGGATTAACCGTGATGAGAAAAGCGATGAAGTTCTCGCGTAGTGCCGGTTTTACGATAGTCGAGGTGATGATTGTAGTAGCGATTGTGGGGATTCTTGCCGCAATCGCTTATCCCTCTTATCAAGAGCACATCCGCAACACGCGAGAGGCGGAGGCTAAGGGTTTGATAATGGAGTACGCCAGCGAGTTGGAGGCATTCAGGGCTAAAAACTTTGAATACCCTGCTGACGATGCTGCGGCCAGGAGGTTCGCTCCTGACGGTCTATATGGCGGTGATTTTTATACGCCTGTGTACAGTCGTGATAGTCCTCATGCCTTTACGATCACCGCGGCTCCTAAAGGTATTATGACGGGTGAGCAGACGCTTGAGTTTGAGACCGTAAATGGTGGGCCGCAGTGGGCTGACTGAGTGGCTCTTATTTTTGCTCCAGCAACACCCCCGACTCCATATGGTGGGTATAGGGGAATTGATCGAACAAGGCGCACCGCACTACGCGGTGCGTTTTTGTTAGGGTCTGCAGATTGTCTGCCAGAGTCTCAGGGTTGCAGGAGATGTAGAGAATGCGCCGGTAGTCTTTGACCAGGTCCAGCGTGGCGGGATCGAGGCCGGCGCGCGGCGGGTCGACGAAGACGGTGCCGAACTCAAAACCGCTCAGGTCGATGCCCTGCAGTCGGCGGAAGGGGCGCACACCGGTCAGTGCCTGGGTAACTTCTTCGCTGGCCAGGCGTACCAGGGTGACATTGTCGACGTTGTTCAGGCGCAGGTTTTCCTGTGCGGCGCGTACTGAGCTTTTGGCGAGCTCGGTAGCCATAACCCGGCGGAAAGCGGTAGACAGCGGTAGCGTGAAGTTGCCGTTGCCGCAGTACAGCTCCAGCAGGTCGTCGCTGTTGCTGCCGGCGGCACCCAGCGCCCAGCTGAGCATGTGCTGGTTGACGCCGCCGTTGGGTTGGGTAAACCCGCCTTCAATCTGCTGGTAGTGCCATTGGCGGCCAGCCACATCCAGCACTTCCACTACGTGATCTGTCTGCAGAACACGCTTCTGACCGCGGCTGCGGCCGATCAGTTGTACCCCGAGTTGGGCTGCAAGCCTGCGGGCGGGGCCATCCCAGGCGTCGTCCAGTGGGCGGTGGTAGCAGAGGGTGATCAATGCCTGGCCGGATAGTGTTGTCAGAAACTCGACCTGAAACAGCTTGCGGCCCAGAATGGGATCGGCCTTGCAGGCCTCCAGCAGGGGCATCATCAGAGTATTGATCTGGCGGCTGGCAATGGGCAGTTGGGTGATCAGGATCGGCTTGCGTTTGTCGCCCTGCTCAAACATCGCGTAGTGCGGCTCGCCATTCTCGTACCAGAGACGAAACTCGGCGCGCAGACGGAAGTGTTCGCGCGCGGACTCGAATACCTCGGGGGCAGGGGCGTCAAAGGGGGCAAGCAACTGCTCAAGACGTTCGCGCTTGGCGGCCAGTTGGGTGTCGTACTGCTCGGGTTGGAATGCGGTACTCATTAGCTGAACAGCGCCAGTTTGATGACGAACAGGGCAGCCAGGATGTACAGGCTGGGGTTGAGTTCACGCCAGCGGCCCGCCAGCAGCTTGATCACCGTCCAGCTGATAAAGCCAAGCGCGATACCATTGGCGATCGAGAAGGTCAGCGGCATTGCCAAAGCGGTCACGACGACGGGAGCCGCTTCTGTCAGGTCGTCCCAGTTGATCTGTACCAGGCCGTGGGTCATCAGTACTGCAACGAACAACAGCGCGGGTGCCGTCGCATAGCCGGGTACGGCCGTGGCCAGTGGCGAGAAGAACATACTGAGCAGAAAGAGCAAAGCGACCACGCAAGCGGTCAAGCCGGTACGGCCGCCGGCGCTGATGCCGGCGGTGGACTCGATATAGCTGGTGGTGGTTGAGGTGCCTAGGGCGGCGCCGGCCATGGTGGCGGTGCTGTCGGCCATCAGGGCCCGGCCCAGACGCGGCATCTTGCCGTCGGCTTCGACCAGGTTGGCCTTCTGCGCCACGCCGATCAGGGTGCCGGAAGTGTCGAACAGGTCGACGAACAGGAATGCAAATACGACGCTTAGCAGGCCGACTTCCAGCGCTCCCTTGATATCCAGTTCCAGAAAGGTGGGCTTGAGACTGGGGGGCGTCGACACCAGGCCGTCAAGGTGGCTCAGGCCAAGCAGGAAGCTGGCGGCGGTGACCAGCAGAATGCCGATCATCACGGCGCCGGTCACCTTGCGGTAGGACAGAGCCACGATGACGGCGAAGCCGGCTGCCGCCAGCAACGGCTCTGGCTGCCCAAGGTCGCCCATGGTGACCAGTGTGACCGGGTGATCAACCACCAGTCCTGCGCTCTTCAGTGCGATCAGTGCGAGGAATAGCCCGATACCTGCCGCGATGGCGGAGCGCAGTGGCAGCGGGATGCTGTCGATAATCCACTCGCGAATGCGGAACAGACTAAGCAGAAAGAACAGAAAGCCGGACAGGAATACGGCGCCCAGGGCAACTTGCCAGCTGTAGCCCATGGAACCGACCACGGTGTAGCTGAAGAACGCGTTCAGCCCCATGCCGGGCGCCAGTGCGATGGGGTAGTTGGCCCACAGGCCCATGACCAGTGAGCCGATTGCTGCTGCCAGGCAGGTGGCGACAAAGGCAGCGCCCGGATCGATCCCTGCGTCTGCCATCATCATCGGGTTGACGAAGATGATGTAGGCCATGGTCAGGAAGGTGGTAACGCCAGCGAGCACCTCTGTGCGTACGTTGCTGCCGTGTTCGTGCAGTTTGAACAGTTTTTCCAACATGGGTGTGGCGTTCCAGGCTGAGGGCGAAAAGCGGCCAAGTGTAGCGGATTCGCCGCTGCGGGTGAATTTTTGCCGACAATGTGTCAGTCTTGTCGGCCATTTTTCTAGCGGAGTGCCGCCACCATGAGCAATACAATCGATACCGACGAGAAGCGCGTCAGCTACGGCATTGGACGCCAGATGGGCGATCAGCTGCTGGCCAGCAATATTCCTGATCTGGATCTGGAACTGGTTGCCGCCGGCCTTAAGGACGCGTTTGGTCAGCAGGCGAGCCAGGTGCCGGAAGCTGACCTGCAGGCTGCCTTCCAGGTGCTGCAGGGGAAAATGCAGGCTGCGGCCGAGGCTGCTGCAAAAGAGGCGGCGCAGGCTGGTGTCGATTTCCTGGCTGAGAACGCCAAGCGCGATGGCGTTGTGACTCTGCCTTCTGGTTTGCAGTACGAAGTGGTTACCGCGGGTACCGGCGCTACCCCTGAAGCCAGTTCCACGGTACAGACTCATTACGAGGGCACGCTGATTTCCGGTGAGGTGTTCGACAGCTCCTACAAGCGTGGTCAGCCGGCAGAGTTTCCGGTTGGTGGCGTGATCGCAGGTTGGACCGAGGCGCTGCAATTGATGCAAGAAGGTGCCAAATGGCGCCTGTTTATCCCCTCGGAGCTGGCCTACGGCGCTCGCGGAGCGGGCAACAGCATTCCGCCGCACAGTGCACTGGTGTTCGATATCGAGCTGCTGAAAGTGCTCTGATGCTGAATGGCAGGACCAAAAAAGGCACGCATTGCGTGCCTTTTTTGTCTCAAGAAGCGTTGGCTCCCGGTCTGTTGTTGGCCAGCGTGCTGGCTGCGGGTGCGATTGCGCCGCTGCTCCAGTTTTAGAAGCTACGCTTGACCGCAAAGCGTGCCAGTTGCTCCAGCGCGTCGCGGTATTCAGACGCCGGCAGAGTGTCCAGCAGAGCGATGGCGCGATCAGCATGCTGCTGGGCAAGGCGGGCGGTGTAGTCCAGCGCGCCAGAGGCGGTTACGGCTTCGCGGATGGGGGTCATGTCATCGGTGCCGCCTTTCTGGATCGCCTGGCGAACCAGCGCTGCCTGCGCCTCAGTGCCGTGGCGCATGGTGTAGATCAGCGGTAGCGTAGGTTTGCCTTCGGCCAGGTCATCGCCAACGTTCTTGCCCATCTCGGCCGCGTCACCGCTGTAATCAAGCAGGTCGTCCATCAGCTGGAAGGCAATGCCGAGCGCGTCGCCAAACTCGCGCAGCGCCTCAATTTGATCGGCCTTGGCTCCGGCCAGCACGGCGGCGCTGTGGCTTGCCGCTTCAAACAGCATGGCCGTTTTGCTGCGGATGACTTCCATGTAGGTGGCTTCGTCGGTGTTGGCGTCGCGCACCTTGGACAGTTGCAGGACTTCACCTTCGGCGATGACGTTGGTCGCGTTCGCCAGAATTTGCATGACTTCCATATTGCCCAATGCAACCATCATCTCGAAGGCGCGGGAATAGAGAAAGTCGCCCACCAGCACGCTGGGCGCATTACCCCAGAGTGCGTTGGCGGTGGAGCGGCCACGGCGCAGGTCGGAGGTGTCGACCACGTCGTCGTGCAGCAGAGTCGCTGTGTGCAGGAATTCGATGATGGCTGCGAGTGTGTGTTGCTCGCTGCTGTCTGCACCGCAGGCGCGTGCGCTGAGCAGCACCACCAGTGGGCGCAGGCGTTTGCCGCCCGCGCTGATGATGTAATGGCCGATCTTCTCCACAAGCGGGACCCGGGAATGCAATTGATCCAGGATCAGCTGGTTGACCGCAGCGAAGTCTCCGGCGACCGGCTCATAGAAAGGCAGCGTGCTCATTGAATGCAGAATTCCAGAAAAGGTTCCGCGGCATGCTAGGTTGCGGGCTGCGGGCTGTCAAGAAAGGCCGGTTGTCGCAGTGTTTCAAGGCTTGCTTAATGGTAGGCGGTTGAGTAAAATCCGCGCCCTGAGATAAAAAGCATCCCTGTTTTGACAATGGCAAGGTCGAACTCGATAGGCGAGCTCACTTGCAGCCATGCCAGCCAATAACCATTAGATAAAGCGCTGGGTGAGCAGGATTACGGAGAAAGCAACATGTACGCAGTCATTGTTACCGGCGGCAAGCAATACAAGGTCGCTGAAGGCGAGTTCCTGAAAGTAGAGAAACTGGACGTTGAGACTGGCGCCAGCATCGAGTTCGACAAGGTGTTGCTGGTAGGCAACGGTGACGACATCAAGATCGGTGCGCCGGTTGTTGAAGGTGCCAAAGTGACTGCCGAAGTCAGTGCGCACGGTCGTGGCGATAAAGTTCGCATCATCAAGTTCCGTCGTCGCAAGCACCACATGAAGCGTCAGGGCCACCGTCAGTGGTACACCGAAATCAAGATCACCGGCATCTCTGCCTAAGCTGATTCAGGAGAGTAAAGACTCATGGCACACAAAAAAGCAGGCGGTTCCACACGTAACGGTCGCGATTCAGAATCCAAACGACTTGGTGTGAAAATCTACGGCGGCCAAGCCATCATTCCGGGCAACATCATTGTCCGTCAGCGTGGCACCGAATTCCACGCCGGCAAGAACGTCGGTATGGGCAAGGATCACACTCTGTTCGCCAAGGCGGAAGGTGTGGTCAAGTTTGAAGTCAAAGGTAAATTCAATCGCCGTTACGTCAGTGTCGTAACTGCCTGATTGGCCTGAGATTGCAAAAAGCCCTGTCTTGCGACGGGGCTTTTTTGTTTGTAGCGTATTCTTTCCATTAGCCCGTCCCTTTCGGGAAGGGGAGCAGAATGAAATTTGTTGATGAGGTAGCCATCACGGTCAAGGCTGGCGATGGTGGTAACGGCTGCATGAGCTTCCGGCGTGAGAAGTTCATCCCCAAAGGCGGCCCTGACGGCGGTGATGGTGGTGATGGTGGGTCCATCTTTCTGGAGGCCGACGTCAATCTGAATACGTTGGTTGACTATCGCTACACGCGTCGCTTTAACGCCAAGCGCGGCGAAAATGGCCGTGGTAGTGATTGTACTGGCGCCAAGGGCGAAGACATGGTCCTGCCGGTGCCGGTGGGTACGACGGTGATCGATGCGGGCACCCAGGAGATCATTGGTGATCTGACTGAGCCGGGTCAGCGCTTGCTGGTTGCGCAGGGCGGTTTTCATGGTTTGGGCAACACGCGCTTCAAGTCCAGCGTGAACCGCGCGCCGCGCCAGACTACCCAGGGTTCGCTGGGGGATCTGCGTGATCTCAAGCTGGAGCTGAAGGTGTTGGCTGATGTCGGCTTGCTGGGGCTGCCCAATGCCGGCAAGAGTACCTTTATTCGTTCTGTTTCCGCGGCCAAGCCCAAGGTGGCTGATTATCCCTTCACGACCATGGTTCCCAATCTGGGTGTGGTGGATGTGGGTCAGCTGCGCAGCTTCGTGATTGCTGATATTCCGGGTGTTATCGCCGGCGCCGCCGATGGTGCGGGTCTGGGGACGCGCTTTCTCAAGCACTTGTCACGCACGCGTTTGCTGTTGCACCTGGTCGATATGGCGCCGCTGGATCAGTCTGATCCTGTTGAGGCGGTTGAAGCCATCCTGCACGAGCTGGGCAAGTTCAGCCCCTCGCTGACGCTGCGTGAGCGCTGGCTGGTGCTGAACAAGTGCGACCAGCTGCTCGAAGACGAGCAGCAGGCGATTCTGGATGATGTTGTCGAGCGTCTGGAGTGGGAAGGTCCGGTATATGTCATCTCTGCATCTGAGCGCCAGGGTACCGCTGAGCTGGCCAAGGACGTAATGAATTGGCTGGATGAGCGTGAGCATCGACTGATCGAGGATGAAGAGTACGCCGAGGCGATGGCGGAGCTTGATCAGCGCATTGAAGATGAGGCTCGGGCGCATATCCAGGAGCTGGATGATCGGCGTGCTCTGCGCAAGCAGGGTATCGGTGCTGATGATCTGGATGATGACGACGATGAGGATGATGAAGACGGGCCTGAGATTATCTACGTCCGTTGAGTGAGCGCCGTGGCGGCCGCCGCAGTCGCCACGGGTGGGCTTTGACAATCTGTTGATGGAATCAGCATGCGTGAAAAGGTAACCGGGGCCCGTCGCTGGGTGGTGAAGATTGGTAGTGCGCTGCTCACTGGTGACGGTCGTGGCCTCGATCAGGCGGCCATGGCGGTATGGGTTGAGCAGTTGGCGGCCTTGCGTGCCTCCGGTGCTCAGGTGGTGCTGGTGTCCTCAGGGGCGGTCGCGGCTGGGATGAGTCGCCTGGGCTGGAGTGAGCGGCCTAAGACGACCCATGACTTGCAGGCGGCGGCTGCTATCGGTCAGATGGGGTTGGTGCAGGCTTGGGAGTCCAGCTTCCAGCGTCATGGGTTGTCGACTGCGCAGGTGTTGCTGACCCATGATGACCTGTCTGATCGCAAGCGCTACCTGAATGCCCGCAGCACGCTGCGCGCCCTGCTGGATCTGGGGGTTATCCCGGTTATCAACGAAAACGATACTGTCATCACTGACGAGATTCGTTTTGGTGATAACGATACCCTGGGTGCCCTGGTGACCAATCTGGTTGAGGCTGATCTGCTGGTCATCCTGACTGATCGCGATGGCTTGTTCACCGCCGATCCGCGCAGCAACCCAAATGCCGAGCTGGTGTCCTCTGCCATGGCAGACGACCCTGAGCTGGACGCGATGGCTGGTGGCAGTGCGGGTGCGCTGGGGCGTGGTGGTATGGCGACCAAGTTGCGCGCTGCGCGTCTGGCGGCTCGTTCCGGGGCGGCCACGGTGATTGTTGGCGGACGGCTGGAGCGCGTGATTGATCGCCTGCATGCGGGCGAGTCGCTGGGCACGCTGCTGCTGTCCGAGAAGGGTATGCTGGTGGCGCGCAAGCAGTGGCTGGCGGGGCACCTGCAGACCCGTGGGCGCCTGTTGCTGGATGCGGGGGCTGTCAGGGCGCTGCGGTCGGGCAAGAGCAGTTTGCTGCCCGTAGGTGTTGTGGGGGTTGAGGGTGGTTTTCGGCGCGGCGAGATGGTTGTCTGTGTCGGGCCGGACGGGCGCGAGGTTGCCCGAGGCCTGGCCAATTACGCTGCGCAGGATGCGGCGCGTATTGCTGGCAAGTCGACCGATGAGATTGCCGGTATTCTGGGTTATATCGACGACCCGGAGATGGTGCACAAGGACAATCTGGTCCTGGTGTAAGTGGTTTGGTCGGGCGTGCTGCGGCAAGTCCGGCCTGGTTGTTCTGACTGGCCCGGTTTGCGGGCACAAAAAAACCGGCCTAGGCCGGTTTTTTTGTTCAGCAAGAACTGCGAATCAGGCGGCTTCAGCCATGGCCTTGATGTGCGCGTTCAGGCGGCTCTTGTGGCGAGCAGCCTTGTTCTTGTTGATGATGCCCTTGTCAGCCATGCGGTCGATGACCGGAACAGCAGCGGTGTAGGCTGCTTTGGCTTTGTCGAGGTCCTTGGTATCAATCGCCTTGACGACGTTTTTGATGTAGGTGCGGACCATGGAGCGCAGGCTTGCATTGTGGTTGCGGCGCTTCTCGGCCTGCTTGGCGCGTTTCTTGGCTTGAGGTGAGTTGGCCACCGTCTTGCTCCTCAGAAAATCTGGATGAATTAGGTACAAATAAGGCCGCGTACTATGCCGCCGGTCTTATCGAATGTCAAGCCTGTCAACGCGGGCTTGAACGGCTCAGTTGACCAGTGGTCACAGTGGCCGAGGTGGCGGCATTTTACACCCAAGCTGCCTGACAATGGCAGCGGTGCGCCGCTATTATGGCGCTTTTATTTCGGTGTGATACTTCATGTCCCAATCTGCTGCACCTGAACCTGCTACTCCCAAGGCGCCCAGCCTGCTCAGATCCGGCATGGTGGTAAGTGTCATGACCCTGTTGTCGCGGGTGCTGGGCATGGTCCGGGACATTGTCGTGGCGGCCTATTTTGGCTCGCAATCCGAGGCCGACGCGTTTTTTATTGCCTTCAAGATTCCGAACTTTCTGCGTCGCCTGTTTGCTGAGGGGGCTTTCGCGCAGGCGTTTGTGCCGGTGCTGTCGGAGTACCGTACCAAGTTCACGCTGGCAGAAGTGCGTCAGTTGGTGGACAGGGTGACCGGCACCCTGGGTTTGACGCTGGCCGGGATCACCGCGCTTGGTGTGGCTGGGGCGCCGGTGCTGATTACGCTGTTTGCACCCGGCTTTCATGATGATGCGGCCAAGCTGGCATTGGCGACGGATATGCTGCGCATTACCTTCCCCTACCTGTTCCTGATTTCGCTGACCGCGCTCTGTGGCTCGATTTTGAACAGTTACGGCCGCTTTGCTGTGCCGGCTTTTACCCCGGTGCTGCTGAATGTCTGCATGATCGGTGCGACCCTGTGTCTGACGCCTTATTTCGACCAGCCGATTATGGCGCTGGCTTGGGGAGTATTTATTGCCGGGGTGGCGCAGCTGCTGTTCCAGCTGCCGTTTCTTGCGCAGATCAAGTTGCTGCCGGTGCCAAGGCCCAACCGCAAGGACCCGGGCGTCAAGCGCATCATGACGCTGATGATTCCGGCGCTCTTTGGTGTGTCGGTCAGTCAGATCAATCTGTTGCTGGACACAGTGCTGGCCTCCTTTCTGCAAACGGGCAGCATCTCCTGGCTGTATTACGCTGATCGCCTGTCCGAACTGCCTTTGGGCGCCTTTGGTATCGCCATTGGCACGGTCATCCTGCCTGCCTTGTCTCGCCAGCATTCCGGTGAAGATCTGAAGGCCTTCGGGCGCACGCTGGACTGGGCGGTGCGCATGGTACTGCTGGTTGGGGTGCCGGCTGCGCTGGCGTTGTTGCTGCTGGCAGAGCCGTTGATTGCTACCTTGTTTCACTACGGCGCCATGACCGATGCGGACGTGGGGCAGGCCGCAGCAGCGCTTCGGGCCTACGCTGTGGGGGTTATGACCTTCATGCTGATCAAGGTGCTGGCGCCCGGTTACTTTGCACGCCAGGACACCAAAACGCCGGTGCGCATCGCGATTATCTGTATGGTCGCCAACATGGGGCTGAACCTGCTGCTGATCTGGCCGCTGCAGCATGTGGGGCTGGCGCTGGCGACCTCGCTGTCGGCGCTGCTTAATGCAGGTCTGCTGTGGTGGGGGCTGCGCCGTGATGGTGTTTACCACGCGCAGCCAGGCTGGTTGCGCTTTGCGCTGCGGTTGCTGGTCGCGACGTTGGCTATGGCGGCGCTACTGGTCTGGCTGGTCCCGCCAACGGCGGACTGGCTGGTCTGGGGCTGGCAGCGCAAGGCCTGGGAGATGACGCTGCTGGTCACTGGCGGCATGCTGATCTATCTGGTGGTGCTGTTTGCCCTTGGTCTGCGTCTGCGTGAGCTGAGGGCAGGGCAGGGCTGAACGGCATGACGGGCGGCCCTGCAAGTCTGTATACTGCTGCGTTTCGATTGATCCACCTTTGACGAGCAATATGGAACTGGTCCGCGGTTTACATAACCTGCGGCCCCGGCACCGGGGCTGCGTCGCCACCATCGGCAATTTCGACGGCGTGCATGTCGGACATCAGGCCATTCTGGCGCGTCTGCGTGCGCACTCCGAGCGCTTGGGGCTGCCCGGCTGCGTGGTGATTTTCGAGCCTCAGCCACGGGAATTCTTTGCGCCCGATGCGGCACCACCGCGCCTGACACGCTTGCGCGAGAAGCTTGCGCTGCTGCAGCAGCACGGCGTTGATCGGGTGCTCTGCCTGGCATTTAACCGCCGGTTGCGCGAGCTGAGCGCCGAGCAGTTTGTTCAGCAGGTGCTGATCGAGGGCTTGGGCGTGCGCCATCTGGAAGTGGGTGACGATTTCCGCTTTGGCTGTGATCGTTCCGGCGACTTTGCCTTCCTGCAGGATAGCGGCGCCAAACACGGCTTTACCGTCGAGGCGGCCAATACCGTGGCGGAGAATGGCGAGCGCATCAGCAGCACGCGTTTGCGCCAGGTGCTGGCCGAGGGCGATTTTATTCTCGCCTCGTTGTTGCTGGGCCGGCCGTTCAGCATTACCGGACGGGTGGTCTATGGCCAGCAGTTGGGGCGTACCCTGGGTGCGCCGACCGCCAATGTGCAGCTCAAACGCGTCAACCCCCCGCTGCACGGAGTGTATCGTGTCAGTGCCGAGGTCGATGGCGTGGTGCGCAAGGGCGTAGCCAACATTGGCAAGCGTCCGTCGGTCAGTGGTGACGGCAAGGCGCACCTGGAAGTGCATCTGTTTGACTTTTCCGGCGACCTCTACGGCCGTCGTCTGACTGTGGTATTTCACCAGAAACTGCGGGACGAGCAGCGTTTCGACTCGCTGGACGCATTGCAGGCGGCAATCAAGGCTGACTTTGCTGCCGCCAGAGCCCAATGGGGCCTGTGAATTTTTCGAGAGCCTGATAGAACATGACCGATTACAAAGCAACATTGAATCTGCCTGCCACGGATTTTCCGATGAAGGCTGGCCTGCCGAACCGTGAACCCGAGACGCTCAAGCGTCTGGACGGGTTGTATCAGCGGATTCGTGAGGTCAGCAAGGGGCGCCCGCAGTTCATCCTGCACGACGGCCCGCCCTACGCCAACGGCGTGATTCACATCGGTCATGCACTCAATAAAATCATCAAGGACATGATCACCCGCTCCAAGACACTGTCGGGGTTTGATGCGCCTTATGTGCCGGGCTGGGACTGTCATGGCCTGCCGATCGAGCATAAGGTTGAAACCACCCACGGCAAGCATCTGCCTGCCGAGCAGGTGCGTGCGCTGTGCCGCGAATACGCGGGCGAGCAGGTTGCGCTGCAGAAGGCGGACTTTATTCGCCTGGGTGTGCTGGGTGACTGGGATAATCCCTACCTGACCATGAACTTCGCCAACGAGGCCGGTGAGATCCGCGCCTTGGGCCGCCTGGTTGAGCAAGGTGTGGTGTTCAAGGGCCTGAAGCCGGTCAACTGGTGTTTTGATTGTGGCTCGGCGCTGGCCGAGGCGGAAGTCGAATATCAGGACAAGACCTCTGAAGCCATCGATGTTGCCTTTGTGGCGGAAGATACCGACAAGCTCGCTGCCGCCTTCGGCCTGCCAGCGTTGAGCAAGCCCGCTGCCATCGTCATCTGGACCACCACTCCCTGGACCATCCCGGCCAACCAGGCGCTGAATGTCCATCCTGAGTTCAACTATGCGCTGGTCGATACCGGCGAGCGCCTGCTGGTGCTGGCCGAAGAGCTGGTTGAGAGCTGCCTGGAGCGCTACGGCCTTGAGGGGCAGGTGCTGGCAACCGCTGAAGGTGCTGCGCTTGAACTTATCCGTTTCCGTCATCCGCTGTACGAGCGCTTCTCGCCGGTCTATCTGGCCGAGTACGTTGAGCTGGACGCCGGTACGGGCGTGGTTCACTCGGCGCCGGCCTATGGCGAAGACGACTTCCGCACCTGCAAGCACTACGGCATGAGCAATGACGACATTCTCAGCCCGGTACAAAGCAATGGCGTGTACGTGCCGGATCTGCCGTTCTTTGGTGGTCAGTTCATCTGGAAGGCCAATCCGGCCATTGTGGCCAAGCTGGAAGAAGTCGGCGCGCTGCTCAAGCACAACCGTATCCAGCACAGCTACATGCACTGCTGGCGCCACAAGACGCCGCTGATCTACCGCGCCACTGCACAGTGGTTTGTCGGCATGGACGTAGCGGTTGATGGCGGCGCGACGCTGCGTGAGCGCGCCCTCAAGGCCATTGAAGAAACCGAGTTTGTCCCGGCGTGGGGCAAGCAGCGTCTGCACAACATGATTGCCGGTCGTCCGGACTGGTGTATCTCCCGCCAGCGTAACTGGGGGGTGCCGATCCCGTTCTTCCTGCACCGCGAGACGGGCGAGCTGCATCCGCGTACCGTTGAGCTGATCGAGCAGGTTGCGCAGCGGGTCGAGCAGCAGGGCATCGATGCCTGGTTCAATCTGGATGCCGCCGAGCTGCTGGGTGACGAGGCGCCGCTTTACGAGAAGACCAGCGATACGCTGGATGTGTGGTTTGACTCCGGGACGACTCACTGGCACGTCATGCGTGGCTCGCATCCCATGGGCCATGACGAAGGTCCGCGCGCCGATCTGTATCTGGAAGGCTCTGATCAGCACCGTGGCTGGTTCCACTCGTCGCTGCTGACCGGCGCTGCGATTGATGGACACGCTCCCTATCGCGGTCTGCTGACCCACGGCTTTACCGTGGATGAGAAAGGCCGCAAGATGTCCAAGTCGCTGGGCAACACCATTGCCCCGCAGAAGGTCAACGACACGTTGGGCGCCGACATTCTGCGTCTGTGGGTATCCTCGACCGACTACTCGGCCGAAATGGCGGTGTCTGATCAGATTCTGCAGCGCAGCGCCGATGCCTATCGTCGTATCCGCAATACCGCGCGGTTCCTGCTTTCGAACCTGAACGGCTTTGACCCGGCGACCGATGCGCTGCCGGCCGAGCAGATGCTTGATCTGGACCGTTGGGCGGTCGATCGCGCGCGCCTGCTGCAGCAGGAAATCGTCGAGGCTTACGACACCTACCGGTTCTGGAACGTCTATCAGAAGATTCACAACTTCTGCGTGCAGGAGCTGGGTGGTTTCTATCTGGATATCATCAAGGACCGTCAGTACACCACGCAGGCCAACAGCGTGGCGCGGCGCTCCTGCCAGACGGCGCTGTACCACATTGCCGAGGCGCTGGTGCGCTGGATTGCGCCGATTCTGAGCTTTACCGCCGAGGAGCTGTGGCAGTACCTGCCGGGCGAGCGCAATGAGTCGGTGATGCTCAATACCTGGTACGAGGAGCTGGCCGAGTTGCCGGAGGGGCAAGCCTTGGGCCGCGAGTTCTGGGCCGATGTGATGCGCGTGAAGGAAGCGGTCAACAAAGAGATCGAGAACCTGCGCAACGCCAAGACCCTGCGCGGTAACCTGGAGGCGGAAGTTACTCTGTACGTTGACCAGCCGCTGCAGGAACGCCTGGCTCAGCTTGGCGATGAGTTGCGCTTTGTGCTGATCACCTCCCAGGCTGCGCTGGCGCCGCTGGCGCAGGCCGATGAGCAGGCCGTGGTGACCGAGGTTGACGGCTTGAAGCTGCGGATCGTCAAATCGGCTGCGACCAAGTGTGCACGCTGCTGGCATCTGCGTGATGATGTTGGCAGCAACCCGGCGCATCCGGAGATCTGCGGTCGCTGCGTAGAAAACATCGAAGGTGCAGGCGAGGTGCGCAAGCATGCCTGATCTGCGTCGTGGCAGTCTGATCTGGCTCTGGTTGTCGGTTGCCGTCATCGCGCTGGATCAGGTGACCAAGTGGATCGCTGTGGACGCTCTGCAGCTGTATCAGCAGGTGCCGATCATTGATGGCCTGTTCAGTTTTACGCTGGCCTATAACACTGGTGCCGCATTCAGCTTTCTGGCTGACGCCAGCGGCTGGCAGCGCTGGCTGTTTGCCGGCATTGCTGTCGTCGTGAGCGTGGTGCTGTGCGTCTGGCTGGCGCGGCTGGATCGCGCGCGCAAGATGGAAGCGATTGCACTGGCGCTGATTCTTGGTGGCGCCTTGGGTAACCTCTATGACCGGGTTGTTCACGGCAAGGTGACCGACTTTATTTTGGTGCACTGGCAGCAAAGCTGGTTCTTCCCGGCGTTCAACATCGCCGACAGCGCGATTACCGTCGGTGCCGTGCTGCTGCTGCTCGACATGTTCTTTGGTCGCAAGCCTGAGTAATAATGCGCGCCCGCCCTTAGTGAGGCGGGCGCCGCCGTCCTGATGAGATTGATACCATGACAGAAAGCCGAATCGGTCACGACTCCGAGGTGACCCTGCACTTTACCCTCAAGCTGCCCAACGGTGACGTGGTCGATACGACGCTGGACAAGCAACCGGCGACCTTCAAGGTAGGGGATGGCAGCCTGCTGCCCGGATTTGAGCAGGTGCTGTTCGGACTCAAGGCAGGCGATGCTCGTAGCTTTGAGATTGACCCTGAGCGCGGCTTTGGCCCAGGCAATGAACAGAACATTCAGACTGTGCCCCGCGATCAGTTCAACGAAATGGAGCTGGAGCCGGGTTTGCTGGTGATCTTTACCGATGCCGCCGGTGGTGAGTTGCCGGGCGTGGTCAAGCAGGTGCATGATCAGGTGGTCGAGGTGGACTTCAATCATCCGCTGGCCGGCAAGGTCATTACCTTTGATGTCGAGATCGTCGACGTACGCTAGCGAGCACCAAGAGGCAACTCATGCAGATTAAACTGGCCAACCCACGCGGCTTTTGTGCCGGTGTTGACCGCGCCATTGAAATCGTCAACCGCGCGCTCGAAGTGTTCGGGCCGCCGATCTATGTGCGTCACGAGGTGGTGCATAACAAGTTCGTGGTGGAAGACCTGCGCAACCGTGGCGCGGTGTTTGTCGAGGAGATTGATCAGGTCCCCGACGATGTGATCGTCATCTTCAGCGCCCACGGCGTTTCCCAGGCAGTGCGGCAGCAGGCGGAAGACCGTGGACTCAAGGTGTTTGATGCGACCTGTCCGCTGGTCACCAAGGTGCACATGGAAGTAACCCGCTACAGCCGCGATGGCCGTGAATGCATCCTGATCGGTCATGCTGGTCACCCGGAAGTTGAAGGCACCATGGGCCAGTACGACCCCAGCAGTGGTGGGGCGATCTACTTGGTTGAGGACGAGGACGACGTTGCGCGTCTGGCAGTGAAGGATCCTCAGCGTCTGGCGTTTGTGACGCAAACAACCTTGTCAATGGACGACACTGCCAAGGTGATCGATGCTTTGCGGACACGTTTTCCGGCGATCGACGGGCCGCGCAAGGACGATATCTGCTATGCCACCCAGAACCGTCAGGACGCGGTCAAGCAGCTCGCTGCTGAGTGCGATGCTGTGCTGGTGGTGGGCAGCCCTAACAGCTCCAACTCCAATCGCCTGCGTGAGCTGTCTGAGCGCATGGGCACGCCGGCCTTTCTGATTGATGGCGCCAGCGAGATCCAGGCGGCCTGGTTGGAGGGTGTCAGCAAGATCGGCGTTACCGCTGGGGCGTCTGCACCGGATGTGCTGGTGCGTCAGGTGATTGAGCACCTGCACGCCCAGGGTGCTACCGGTGCTGAAGAACTGGCGGGCAAGGAAGAAAATATCGTTTTCAGCGTGCCGAAAGAGCTGCGGATTGTTGATCTGAGCTGAGGCATTGATGCGCTAGCGAAGCACTGACTCATCGCCCTCCCGTAGGGACGCGACATGTCGCGTCCGTGCCGCCCGCCGGCGCCAATGCCAATCGGCCACTGCATGCCGTGGCCCTACGGCTGTTTCCACAGCCCGCGTATGGCGGCGATGCCCTGGGCGCCGGCGTCATGCGCTGCTGCCAAGTCCTCAGCTGTCAGTCCTCCAAGCAGGTAAACCGGCAGGCGACAGTTGCTGAGCATAGCGTGGGCCCGCTCCCAGCCCAATGGACTGGCGTGCGGATGTGATGCTGTAGGCAGCAGGGGCGATAGCACCGCAAAATCAACCCCAAGCATCCCAGCCATCTGCAGCTCCTCGACATCATGACAGGATGCGCTGAGCCAGCGCTCAGCGGGTAGAGGGCGTGCTGGTTCCGGCTGGCTGCACAGTGCACGTAGCTGCCGTGATGTCAGGTGCCACCCGGCACTGGGCTCTGGAGTTGGCTGATCGCCCTTGAGCATAAAGGTGGCCCGTGCGCCGTAGCGCTGTAGCACGTCCTCGCATAGAGCTCGATAGCCTTGGGTATCAAGCTGGGTTTGGCGCAGTTGAATCAGGCGAATGCCAGCGTCGATGGCGTGCTCAATGCCCTGTATCAACTCTACCGCTGTGCAATCGGGCGTAATCAGATAGCGCTGGGGGAGTCGGGCTGCTGCCACGATAGGCTGGTTGGCCGCCGGAAAGTCATAGCTTGGCAGTTGCTGTTCGGTTACCCATTGGACCGGTTGGCCTTCTGCGCCGTGCGCCGTGCCCGTGAACTCGGATACTTCCCAGACATCCAGTCTGATGTGTTTGTCCGGGTAATTGTGCTGCAGGTCAATCAGTGGTCGAGCTTGCTGCACGGTTATACCCAGCTCCTCACGCAGCTCACGTTGCAGCGCCTCCAGGCGGCTCTCGCCCGGCTCGAGCTTGCCCCCCGGAAACTCCCATAGCCCGCCCTGGTGGGCGTCGTTGGGTCTTTTGGCAATCAGAATACGACGTTCGGCGTCGCGAATCACCGCGGCCATGACATGAATGCGGCGCACCGTCATTGCTCCGGCAGGTCGTCAGAGAACAGATCCTGCTCTTCATTCTCGCCGCCGGGGATGACATGTTCTTCGGCGGCCCAGGCGCCCAGATCGATCAGCCGGCAGCGCTCGCTGCAGAAGGGACGTTGTGGAAATTGATCAGTCCAGGACACCGGGGCCTGGCAGGTGGGGCAGTTGACGGTCAGCGTCATTGGGGGCGCTCCAGCAGTTCCAGATAGCGTTTGTGCAGTGCGTCTACCTGCGCGTGCAAGGCGGCCAGGTCACCGTCGTTGGTCAGCACGTCATGAGCGTGACGCATGCGCTCTTCACGCTGGGCTTGCGCCTGCATGATCGCGCGCACTTGGGCCTCGGGAACGGCGTCACGCTCGACGGTGCGGGCTAGCTGCATCGCCTCTGGAACGTCGACGACGATGACGCGAGAGGTCAGGTTATTCTGTCCGGACTCCACTAGCAGGGGAGAAACCAGCAGGGCGTAAGGGGAGTTTGCCGACTGCAGGTCGGAGATGATCTCGTCGCGGATCAGTGGGTGCAGCAGCCCCTCCAGCCATTGCCGCTCCTGCGGGGCTGCGAAGACCTTTTCGCGCAGGGCGCTGCGATTCAGGCTACCGTCCTTCAGCAGGATGGCTTCGCCAAAGCGATCAACGATATGGGTGAGTGCTGGGCGGCCGGGCTCGACAACAACGCGGGACTTCTGGTCGGCATCCACAACATGAATGCCGTGAGCGGCAGCAAAGCGGTTGGCGGCAGCGGTTTTCCCGCTGCCGATCCCGCCGGTCAGGCCTATGATCATCCGGGGTTCCTTCGGTCAGGCAGCCGGCGATCTGGTCGCCCTGGGAGGGCAGCTCAGAAACCGGCGAAACGCAAATAGTGGCCGGTGATTGTCTCACCCCAGATCAGTGCGATCCAGCCGGCGATGGCCAGGTAGGGGCCAAAGGGCAGGGGCGTGCTGTTGTTGGCACCACGTGCCTTGAGAATTATGATGCCCAAAATCGCACCGACCAATGACGACAGCAGGATGGTCAGTGGCAATACCTGCCAGCCACCCCAGGCGCCCAGCATGGCCAACAGCTTGAAGTCGCCGTAACCCATGCCCTCCTTGCCGGTAACCAGCTTGAACAGCCAGTAAACCGACCACAGGCTCAGGTAGCCTGCAACGGCGCCCCAGAGCGCGGTGTTGAGGTCGGTGTACACGCCAAAGCTGTTGAGGATCAGGCCCAACCACAGCAATGGCAGGACGATGATGTCCGGCAGCAATTGGGTATCGGCGTCAATCATACTCAGGCAGATCAACGCCCAAGTGAGCACCAGCATACCCGCGGTTGCCAGGCCAAAGCCCATTTGCCAGGCAACCAGCATGGACAGGCCGGCAGTGAGTAGCTCGATTGCCGGGTAGCGCAGGCTGATCGGCTCCTTGCAGTTGCCGCAACGGCCACGGAGCAAGAGGTAGCTGATGACCGGTATGTTCTGCCAGGGTTTTATCTCGGTCTTGCACTTGGGGCAATGCGAGTGCGGCAGAATCAGGTTGTATGTGGCAGGTGGTTCATGCTCGCGGTCCGGCTCAAGAATCTCCCGCGCCTGCTGCTGCCACTCAATCTCCAGCATGCGCGGCACGCGCAGAATAACCACGTTGAGAAAGCTGCCAATGATCAGGCCCAGGAGGCCGGCGAGCAAAATAAAGGCCAGCGGGGTGCTGGCCAGATAAGAGCTGAATTGCATGTGTTTAGACGACGTTGCCGAGCTGGAAGATTGGGAGGTACATGGCGATGATGAGGCCACCTACCAAGACACCCAGCACACACATGATCATCGGCTCAAGTAGTGTCGTCAGGTTGTCAACTTTGTTGTCAACTTCCGCCTCGTAGTAGTCCGCTACTTTTTCCAGCATTCCGTCCAGGTTACCTGACTCCTCGCCGATGCCGGCCATTTGCACAGCGAGCGAGGGGAACACATTGGTGGTGCGCATTGAGAAGTGAAGTTGAGAACCGGCAGAGACGTTCTCTTTGATTTTCATCACCGCGTTGTAAAACACGACATTACCTGATGCTCCGGCCACAGAATCAAGGGCATCTACAAGAGGTACGCCGGCCGCAAAGGTTGTCGACAGCGTACGCGCATAACGCGCTACAGCAGCCTGATAAATGATTTCGCCTACAATGGGAGCTTTGAGTAAGGTCCTGTCCTGGAAGTCTCGAAAGGCTTTGGATCGGCGGTGCGCTTGCCCGTAGGCATAACCCGCGATGATTATCATAACCAGCAGGATGAACCACCAAGATTGGAGCCATTCGGATAACGCGATGACGAAGGTGGTGAACGCGGGTAGCTCGGCGCCAAAGTTAGAGAAGACCTCTTGGAAGCTTGGAACCACTTTTAGCAGCAGAATGGCGGTCACGATAATCGCTACCACAATAACTGCAATCGGGTAGGTCATCGCCTTCTTGATTTTGGCTTTGAGGGCCTCGGTTTTCTCTTTGTAGGTCGCGATGCGGTCAAGTAGCGACTCGAGACGACCGGACTGCTCCCCCGACTCGACAAGGTTGCAAAAGAGGTCGTCAAAGTGCTGAGGATGCTGGCGCAGGGAATCTGCCAGCGTGTTACCAGCAGCCACATTGGTTTTTATCTCGTTGACGAGCTTCGCGAGGTTGGGGTTTTCAGCCCCTTCAGCGATGATTTCAAACGCCTGAATGATGGGCACGCCAGACTCCATCATTGTTGCCAGTTGCCGTGTAAAAAAGGCAATGTCTAGCGGCTTGATCGGTTTCGCCCGCCTGCTGAACAGGGTGGACTTGCGGTTGATCTTGGTGACCAGGATCCCCTGTTTTCGCAGCTGGTGTTTGATTAGGGCTGCATTAGCGCCCTGAATCTCACCAGTGATTTTGGTGCCTTTACGATCTTTTCCCTCCCATTTGAAAGGGAAAAGCTTTTCTTCCTTGGCCTTTTTGGCGGCGGCAGGGTTCTTTTTAAGTGCTGCTTGTTGCGCCATGACTTAGTCCTTGGTCACTCGGTTTACTTCCGCCAGACTGGTCACGCCCTCTTCGACCTTCATCAGGGCTGACTGACGTAAGTTTCTGAAGCCCTCGCTCTGGGCGACGTCTGAGATCTGAATCGAGTTGCCGTCTTCCATGATGATGCGTTGCATGGCCGGGGTGATCCTGACGACCTCATAGATACCAACACGTCCTTTATAACCGTCTTTGCAATTTTCGCAACCCACAGGGCCATAAATTGTCAGCCCGGCATCAATTTTTTCGGTGGAGAACCCTTCTTCGATCAGTGTTTCTCTTGGAACCTCCATCGGCTTCTTGCAGCTTTTACATAGGCGTCTGGCAAGGCGTTGCGCGATGATGAGGTTTACCGATGTGGCGATGTTGAAAGATGGGACGCCCATGTTGCGCATCCGCGTCAGTGTTTCAGCTGCGCTGTTGGTGTGCAGCGTCGACATCACCATGTGGCCCGTTTGTGCGGCCTTGATAGCAATTTCAGCGGTTTCAAGGTCGCGGATCTCACCCACCATGATGATGTCTGGGTCCTGGCGGAGGAACGCGCGCAGGGCTTTTGCAAAATCCATCCCCTGCTTGGGGTTGACGTTGACCTGGTTGATGCCCTCTAGGTTGATCTCAACCGGGTCTTCGGCAGTTGATATGTTCCGCTCACTGGTGTTCAGGATGTTCAGGCCCGTATAAAGGGAAACTGTCTTGCCTGAGCCGGTGGGCCCTGTGACCAAGATCATGCCTTGCGGGCGTGAAAGCGCCGCCAGATACATCTGCTTCTGGTCATCTTCGTAGCCCAGGGCATCAATACCCATTTTTGCGCTTTCAGAGTCGAGGATACGGAGTACTACTTTTTCGCCCCACAATGTAGGTAGGGTATTAACCCGGAAGTCGATGGCCTTGTTTTTGGATATCTTCAGCTTGATGCGGCCGTCCTGCGGTTTCCGACGCTCGGCGAGGTCCATCGAAGACATAACCTTCAGGCGAGCAGCAATGCGAACACCGAGCTGCTGCGGGGGTTTTGCCACCTCGTGGAGGACGCCGTCGGTGCGAAAACGTACGCGATACACCTTTTCGTAAGGCTCAAAGTGTAAATCAGAAGACCCCATACGCACGGCGTCTAGCAGCATTTTGTTCACGAATCGAACGATTGGGGCGTCATCTGCATCGGACCCGCCCTCCTGTTTTTCGTCATCTTTTACGGCCTGGACGTCAAGTTCATCCAGATCGTTGTCCGTGATGTCTCCCAAGCCGCCGGTCGGGTTATCCAAGTATTTTTCTATCGCATTATGCAGTTTGTCGTCTTCCACGATTACTGCATCGGTCATCAAGCCTGTGTTGAACTGAATGTCGCTAAGCGCTTGTTGGTTGGTTGGGTCCGATAGGGCCAGGTAAAGTCTGGAGCCTCTCTTGAATAGAGGCATAACGTTGTGTTGGCGTATCAGCTTTTCACTGACCAGCTCGCTGGGCTGCGCCTCTTTTTCCAGTGCTGCCAGATCAAAGTAGGGGTAGCCGAACTCGTCTGCGCACACCATGGCTAGCGACTTTGCGTCGGCAAGCTTTCGTTGGACGAGGTGGGTAATGAACGGGATCTTATCTTGCGCTGCCTGTTGAGATGCTTTGCTCGCGGCTTCCGAGCTTAGGATCCCTTCTTGCACGATACGGCGTGCGAGCCCTGATAAAACGGGAGTTTCCATGAGGCCTTAGGTTCCAATCAATCGTTACGCTTTACTCTTCACTATAGTACACGTGCCTTACTAATTGCACTGTTGTGCGGGTTAAGGCGTACGCGGTCTTTGATGTGTGACAAAAAAAGTCACTTTCGGCCTATTTGTGTGAGCTTTTGCGTCGTGGCTACTGCTCAATTTGGCTAGAAAAGCTTTAGCGATAGGGTTTTGCAGCGGATGGCACAGCATTTGCTTTTACGTCAGGTAGCCAACCGGCTATCTCACAAAAGGAGTTTACTATGAAGGCTCAAAAGGGTTTTACCTTGATCGAGCTGATGATCGTAGTCGCGATCATCGGTATCCTGGCTGCCATCGCACTGCCGGCCTACCAGGACTACACCGCTCGCGCCCAGGCTACTGAAGGCTTGAAGGCGACCGCTGGTCTGCAGGCTGATATCGCTGTGGATTCTGCAGAGGCCGCTGCGGCTGCTGCTAGCGCCACCACCATCGCTTCGGCGCTGCTGCTTGATGGTCAATATTTTGATCCGGGTGATGTAACCGTGAGCAACGCTGGTGTCATTACTGTTGCTTTCACTGACGGCGCTTTGGCTGGTACCAGCATGACTATGACTCCTGGCGTTACTGCTAGCGGTCAGATCTCCGGCTGGACTTGTGCCGGTACTATCGATGCCGCCCACATTCCGTCCGGTTGCCGCTAACGGATAGGTGGAAAGAGTTTTAGCAGTAGTTACGCGCGCTGCTTGTTGACTCTTATCGATGAAAACCCCCGGCTTGTCCGGGGGTTTTTTATGGGCGCCGTCTGAGTCTGGACGCTATCCTGATTGACGGCACTTCCTGCATGCTTGGCCTAGCTAGGTTCAAGATCTTAGTAGCAATGGCCTTTCATCTTTGTTTCCCCCTTCTCCCACAACCGCCACTCCCCAGTCTCATACGCCTGCCACTGCTCATTACTGGTCAGCGGTTCTGTTGCGATCACCGTCACCACGTCGTTGCGGTTGGTGTGCTGCTGAAAGTCGATTTCCAGATCAGTGTCACTGAGCACGGCGGGGCCGAAGGGTGCGCGGCGGGTGATCCAGTGGAGTTTGCTGGTACACAGGGTGAACAGCCAGTCGCCGTTGCTGAGCATCAGGTTGCATACCCCCAACGCGCGCAGCGGGGCGCAGCATTGGCTGAGGGTGTCGGCAATCTCGGCAAGGCTTGGCAGCTCGCTGTAGCGGCGGGCGAGGTTGTTCAGCAGGTGGCAGAAGATCGCTTCGCTGTCGGTGTCGCCGACCGGGGTGTAGGGGCCTTGATCAGGGTTGAAACCGGCCAGTTGACCATTGTGGGCGAAGGCCCAGTACTGGCCCCAGAGTTCGCGGGTGAACGGGTGGGTGTTGGCCAGGCTGACGCCGCCGACATTGGCCTGGCGGATATGGCAGATGACGTTTTCCGACTTGATCGGGTACTGCTCGATCAGCTTGGCAATCGCTGAGCTGTGGCAAGGGTTGGGGTCATGGAAGCAGCGCAGCCCTCGGCCTTCGTAAAATGCGACTCCCCAGCCATCGCGGTGCGGGCCGCTGCCGCCGCCACGGCGCATCAGGCCGGCGAAGCTGAAGCAGATGTCGGTTGGGACGTTGGCGCTCATGCCAAGCAGTTCGCACATGGTGGCTCCGGGGTAGGCGGGTGGCTGCAGGTATTCTACCCGGCGCCGGGTGAGTTTGTGTTCAGGTGCGGATAGTTGTTGGGTGTCAGGATGATGGCCGAGACGGCTGGTCTGACCTTCGTGCATGAGCCTGCAAGAGAAGAGTGGTGATGGTCTTTTCTGGGGCGCGGCTGGGCTTTTTCTGGTGCGGTTGCCGCGCGGAAGCTGAATCTTTTTTGTTTTTTGACTCATCTTTCGATGGCTTTCAGCTGTCTGGAAAGGTGCTTTCAGACCCTCGTGAATATTGTGTGTTGATCTGTTTTTATGGCTGTGACTCAATGGTCACAGAATTGCATTATCTTGTTTTGGATCAACTCAGGGCTGTTCTCTTTTTTTCTACAATAAGAGTCTCTTTCCCTGCCTGCATCGGATGCGCAGTTTCGTCTGGTGCTCGATTCCGTTGTGCGTTGCGGTCGCCTGAACCGTCGCGCGTACACCCAACTGGTATTGAGGACGTCGACCATGAAACAACTGACCCCAATGGATTCCCATTTCTTCTACTTTGAGGCGCCAAACCAGCCGATGATGATCGGCAGTCTCTGGTTGTGTGATCAGAGTAGTGCGCCAGGCGGGCTGGTGCGGCACAAGGAAATCCTGCAGTACATATCCGATCGCCTGAACACGACGTCTTACTTTCGTCGCCGTCTCGAGCAGGCTCCTTTCCAGCTGGATGATCCGTACTGGCTGGATGACGAAAACTTTGATCTGGAGTACCACGTTCGGCACGTGGGGTTGCCGCAGCCGGGTGACTGGCGTCAGTTGTGCATCTTTACTGCTCGCACCATGTCGCGCAGCGTCGATATGGAGCGCGCGCCCTGGGAGATCTATATCATTGAGGGCGTCAATAATGTGCCCGGCATCCCGCCGAACAGCTTCGCGGTGCTGATTCGCTTTCACCATGCCTATGTGGACGGCAAGGCCAGCCTGGAGCTGACCACCGCCATGATGGAGGAGACGGCTGAGCACGAATACGGTCGGCGTGATCGGGTAGAGGTCGCTGAGCGCGCGCCAACCCGGCTGGAGATGTGGGCGCGCACTACGCCGCGCATGATGGGGCAGACGTTCCGCAGTTTGCGGGCCGGCTGGGTGGTCGGGCGCAAGAGCTTCGACCTGGTCCGTCGTTTGCGCGACGAGGCCCAGCCCGAGCAGCGCAGGGTGCCGCGCACCCTGTTCAACGCGCAAGTGTCGCCCCATCGCGCCTACGGTGCTCTGACCTGGAATATCCCCGAGCTCAAGCGCATGCGGCAGCTGTGCCCGGGTGCCACGCTGAATGATGTGGTTATCGCCATTATTGGCGGCGGCATGCGGCGCTACCTGATGCACCACAACCAGCTGCCGGCCAATGAGTCGCTGGTGTCTATGTGTCCGGTGTCGGTGCGGCCAACCGAAGCCATGAAGGATT
>Ga0207991_1000011_pt1 | contig 110658 bp, 102 predicted proteins | sample ETN07SmetaG_FD_185786 | JGI IMG/M metagenome (GOLD analysis project Ga0207991, IMG submission 185786) | Marine microbial and viral communities from oxygen minimum zone, Eastern Pacific Ocean - ETNP2014F14-07SV275 (SPAdes) (version 2) | ecosystem: Environmental > Aquatic > Marine > Oceanic ...
CGCACTGGGTACTGCGGGTATTAAAAACATTATCAATGGTCCGTTTGTATTTTCTCCAGACGGTAACCCAATGATTGGGCCCGTTCCTGGTGTAAAAAATTACTGGGTGGCTGTTGGTGTTATGGCAGGTTTTTGCCAAGCAGGAGGTGTCGGTCGATCATTGTCAGAATGGATGATTGAAGGTGAACCATCGATTGATGTTTGGGCAATGGACATTGCTCGTTTTGGAAGTTTTGCAACGCCACAATGGGGTGTTATTAAGTCGTCTGAGAATTACGAGCGTCGCTTCGTAATGACTTTTCCGAATGAAACTCTGCCTAAAGGGCGACGCCAAAAAACCACTGCGATTTATGATCGTCTAACGCAAAAAGGCGCTGTATGGCAGGTCTCGTTTGGTCTAGAAAATGCGATGTGGTTTGCAGATTCACCAGAAGACGCGCATGAAGAGCCAACTTTCCATCGCTCAAGGGCGCACGATTATGTCGGCGGCGAGGTAAGGGCGGTGCGTGAAAAAGTGGGGGCGATTGAAATTGCTAATTTCTCTAATCATCGTTTCACTGGCTTGGGCGCCCGTGAGTTTTTAGAGCGTGTACTTGCAGGCATTATTCCAAAACCAGGGCGCGTTATTCTTAACCCCATGCTAAGAGATAGCGGTAAGCTGTTTGGCGACTTTACGGTGGCTTGCATTGATGACGAGACTTTTTACCTTTTTGGCTCAAGCGTGGTTCAAGAAATGCATCGTCGCTGGTTTGATGAAAAACTACAAGGCGTGGATGACGTTGCTTATAAGAACATGACAGACGATTACCACGGCATCGCTATCGCAGGCCCTAACTCGAGAGAGCTACTTTCACGTTTGACTCGTGAAGATGTTAGTGGCAAGGCCTTTAAATTCCGCGATATCAGACAAACCTTTGTTGGCGGCGTGCCAGCAATGTGCACTCGTATTTCATTTACCGGCGAACTCGGTTATGAAATCTATGTGGCACCGCAATTTCAACTGAAGTTGTTTGAAGCGATTGAAAATGCCGGCACTGATTTAGGTTTAAAGTGGTTCGGCGGTAGAGCGCTAATGTCAATGCGTTTAGAGAAAAACTGGGGCGTATGGGCAACCGATTACCGTCCTGACTTCACTTTGGCCGAATCCGGTATGGACTTTTTTGTTAAATGGGACAGAAATTTTATTGGCAAGGTAGCCGCCCTACAAGAAAAAGAAACGGGGCCTAGCAAGAGATTAGCCGTGCTTTCAATCGACACCGATACGGATGTCAGTGGTGATGAAGCCGTTATGCACAACGGCGAATGTGTTAGTTATATTACTTCAGGCGCTTTTGGGCACTTTGTTGGTAAGTCGTTGGCAATGACCTATTTGCCAGTAGCGCTTATTGCTGAGGGCACAGACCTTGAAGTTGAAATATTGGGTGTATTCCATAGGGCGAGTATTGTAGAGAAGCCGTTATATGACCCCACTGGTGCAAAAATGCGCGAGTAATTAGAAAAACAGGAGTTGAGTGGTGGCTAGAGAAAGACGCAGACGCAGAGGTGGTGTAGAAGTTAAAGAAGTGGTGAAAGCGCCAGCGTATATTAAACGTAAAATTCCAGTTCACGACCCACTGAGTGATGCCGATCTTCGCATTCTTGAAAATAATGCGGATACTATACTTGAAGAGATAGGCATGGTTTTTGGTGAAGATTTAGAGTGTGCAGACATCATGGTTGCCGCTGGCGGTATTCGTGATGCAAAAGATCCGCATCGAGTGCGCTTTCCTCGCGGCATGTGTCGTGAAATTATCCAGGCCAGCGCACCGAAGCAATTTACTCAGCACGCTCGCAACCCGGAGAGAAGCGTTGAAATTGGCGGCGATAACATCGTCCTTTCGCCTGCTTACGGCCCTCCGTTCATCCGTAATTTAGACGAAGGTCGGCGTTATGCTAATATTGACGATTTTCGTAATTTTGTCAAACTGACGTATATGTCCGACCATCTCCACCACTCGGGCGGCACAATTTGCGAGCCAGTAGACTTGCCTGTGAACAAGCGTCATTTGGATATGGTGTACAGTCATATCAAATACTCTGATAAGCCATTTATGGGCTCGGTCACTTTGGGAGGGAGGGCTCAAGATTCGGTGAATATGGCCAAAATTGTCTTTGGCGAAGAGTTTATGAAGGACAACTGTGTGCTGTTAAGTCTCTGCAATACGGTGTCACCTCTTTCTACGGATCCAGCAATTACTGGCTCTTTGAAAGTCTATGCTCGAGCAAATCAGGGCATGATTATCACCACCTTTATTGTAGGCGGTGCAATGGCACCAGTATCAGTAGCGGGTGTGGCGGCGCAAAGTTTGGCAGAGGTGCTGGCAATGATGGCTTTGACACAGCTGATAAAACCTGGTTGTCCGGTTGTTTATGGCACATTTGTGACATCGATGTCAATGAAATCAGGCGCACCAACTTTTGGTACTGCAGAGGCAGCGCAAGCGATGTGCGTCAGTGGGGCATTGGCCAGAAGGTTGGGTGTGCCGTTTAGAAGTGGTGGCGGCTTTACCTCATCCAAAGTTCCAGATGCACAGGCTGGCTATGAGGCGGCCAATACCTTGCATGCAACACTAGAGGCTGGCGTCAACATCTCTCTACATGTAGCTGGCTGGCTGGAAGGTGGTTTGACTATGGGTTACGAGAAATTTGTGATGGACGCCGATCAAGCAGGTGTACTGGCAACGGCTGCACGCGGCATAGATATGAGTGAAAATGGCCAGGCGATGGACGCTATTCGAGAGGTAGGCCCACAGTCACATTTCTTGGCTTGCAAACATACTGAGAAAAACTATAGAGAAGCCTTTTATATGGCGGATCTTAGCGACTCTCAGAGTTTTGAGCAATGGAAGGAAAACGGCTCAAAAGACATGGAAATGGCGGCAAATATACAATACAAGAAAATGTTGTCGGATTACGAATTACCGCCGCTCGATCCAGAAATTGATCAGAAATTACTGGATTATATGCAAAAGATCAAGGACAGCTACCCAGACTCTAATATTGCTTAATATAAACCTATCTAGAAATGTAATTAACGATGAATTTTTCAAATAATAAGCGTCATCAGGCGAAAATTGCCGCTCATGCAGTGGGCGCAGAGGATATATTTATTTTAAATAGGCACAGCCAAGGACCAGGTGCTCTTGCAGAGGAAGAGTGGCAAGCTGCAGGACTTGTTGCGCCTGATATGACGACGATTCGCGAGTATCGCTTGAAAAAGGTGCGCGACCAATTAAAAACGGACGATTGCGCAGGTATTTTGCTCTACGATCCGCTTAATATTCGCTATGCGACCGATAGCACAAACATGTCGCTGTGGACGTCACACAATGCAGCGCGTTACGCGTTGGTGATGACCGAAGGACCGGTGATTATTTTCGAATTTGACGCGCATGAATTTCTTTCTAATCACAACCCCTTGATTACCGAGGTACGTCCAGCAATCACTTATCTGTATTTTACTGCCGGCGAGTTTAGCGATAAAAAGGCAAAACTCTGGGCGGACGAAATTACGAACATTGTTACTGAGTTCGGTGCTGGAAATAAACGTTTAGCGTTGGATCACTGTGCGCCTGAAGGTGTGCACGAATTACAAGCTCATGGCTTTGATCTAGTTAACGGCGAAGCCGTGATGGAGTTGGCACGACTCATTAAATCGGATGAAGAAATGCATGCGATGAGGCGTTCTATTTTTGCGGCAGAAAAATCCATGAGCGTGATGCGTGAGCACTTTCAACCAGGAATATCTGAAACTCGACTTTGGAGCTACCTCCATGCAGAGATGCTTTCTCGTGGTGGCGAATGGATTGAGACGCGTCTCTTAGCAGCGGGCCCAAGAGCTAATCCATGGTATCAAGAATGCTCCTCAAGGCCGATTCAAAATGGCGAACTAATGAGCTTTGATACGGACTTGGTAGGCGCCTATGGCTACTGCACGGACATTTCAAGAAGTTGGTTGTGTGGCGACCAAAAGCCAACCGATGCGCAAAAAGATATTTACACAAAGGCTTATGAGCAGGTCCAACACAACATTTCAATTTTGCGTCCGGGCATGAGCTTTATGGAGATGACAAGTGAGGCGTTAGAGTATCCAGAAAATGAATATCGCCATTATTCAATGCAATATCACGGCGTAGGTCTATGTGATGAGTATCCCGCCATTCCGTTTACTTGGGAGTTAAATGAACTGAGTTATGACGGCATCCTTCACCCAGGTATGGTGGTGTGTGTTGAAAGCTATGTTGGGCGGCGTGATGGTGGTCCTGGCGTCAAGCTTGAGGAGCAAGTATTAATCACTGAAACTGGTTATGAGGTATTATCTAAATATCCTTTCGAAAAACACTTACTACGTTAATTTACCTTGATGGAGATATAAGAATGAGCCGTATACCGGTCAAAATGTCAGCCGTTCTACTAACAGGCCATGGTGGCTTTGAGAGGCTGAGATATCGTGAGGATGTTGACGTCCCCAGAGCTGCTGCTGGTAAAGTTCTTATTAAAGTACTCGCAGCTGGGGTAAACAATACTGATATCAATACCCGTACCGCTTGGTATTCAAAGTCTGTCACTGGAGAAACCAGCACTGGTGGCGCTGAAGGCTTTGAGACAGCTGATGACGATGATGGGTCTTGGTCGGGCACACCCCTGGCCTTTCCTAGAATTCAAGGTGCCGACTGTTGTGGTGAAATTGTTGCTGTTGGTGAGGGGGTGGATGATAATCGTATTGGAGAAAGGGTGCTTGTGCGAACCATGCAGCAAGCTGCCGTTGATTACCAACCTTTTAAATGTTGGACGGTGGGCTCTGAATGCGATGGCGGTTTCGCTCAATATATGCTTGCTTATAGCGCTGAAGCCTTTAAGGTTGAGAGTGATTGGTCTGATATTGAGCTTGCGTCCATTCCGTGTGCATACTCTACCGCTGAAAATTTGCTCGAGCGTGCCAATGTTACAAGCGGAGAAACAGTGTTTATCACAGGCGCATCAGGCGGTGTTGGTTCTGCCGCTGTTCAGCTGGCTAAGAGGCGTGGTGCAGTTGTTATTGCCCAAACCAGTAAGGAGAAAGTGGCCGGGGTGCGCTCGATTGGTGCAACCCAAGTGGTTACTCGCGAACAAAAATTAACGGACACAGTAGGGACTGAGAGTGTAGATGTTGTCATTGATCTGGTTGCAGGAAATGCATTTCCTGATTTATTAGAATTGTTAAAAACAGGCGGCCGTTATGCCGCGTCTGGCGCAATTGCAGGGCCAATCGTTGAGTTGGATGTAAGAACACTTTATTTAAAAGACTTAACCTTAATTGGTTGTACTTTTCAAGAGCAAAAAGTTTTTGAGAACCTGATTGGTTATATTGAGCGCAACGAAATCAAGCCCTTAGTGGCAAAGAGCTATCCATTGAAAGATATTGTTCAAGCCCAACAAGATTTTTTAGCAAAAAAATACGTTGGCAAGTTGGTATTGGTGCCGCCACAGCACTAATGTTTATTGGATTATCTAAAGCGGCAAATGAAAATTGCAGAAATTGATGTATTTCAGGTGCATCTGCCGTATTCTGGCGGCGTCTACCGATTATCGGGTGGGCGAGAGTATGCTGGGTTTGATGCGACGTTTGTTCGTGTAACTACTGAATGTGGTATTGAAGGTTGGGGCGAAAGCACGCCTTTTGGCTCAACTTATATCGCCGCCCATGGCGCTGGTGCGCGTGCCGGCATTGCTGAAATAGCACCAAACTTGCTCGGCAAAAATCCACGACAGCTAGATCGCATCAATGAAACAATGGATGGCTGTCTGGTCGGCCACAATCATGCAAAAACACCGATTGATGTAGCTTGCTGGGATATTTTTGGCAAGTCGGTGGATATGCCTGTTTGTGACTTGCTTGGTGGTAGAACGAATCAAGCGTTACCACTGATATCATCCATTTATGCAGGCGATCCAGAAGATATGCGCGCCCGGGTGCAGATATACCGTGAAGCAGGTTACCGAGGTCACTCGATCAAGGTTGGTAGTGAGCCTATGCTCGATGCTGAGTGCATCAAGGCTAGTCTTGCAGATCGTAAGCCCGGCGAATACTTTATTGTTGATGCCAACGGCGGGATGAATGCTGAGAATACTTTGAGACTATTAAATTTATTGCCCAATGACCTAGATTTTGTTCTAGAGGCGCCTTGCGCCACCTGGCGAGAATGTATGTCAGTAAGACGCCGCACTTCAGTACCCATTATTTGGGATGAGCTTGCGCAGAACGAAGAAGATATCATCAATTTGATTTCAAATGATGGTGCTGATGGTATTGGTTTAAAAATATCTAAAAACGGCGGCTTAACGCGTTGTCGTAGACAGAGAGATATTTGCATTGCAGCAGGTTACACGATGAGCGTACAGGAGACCACCGGCTCGGATATTGCTTTTGCTGCTATTGTACATTTGGGTCAAACCGTGCCAGAGAAATATTTAAGGTGTGTCCTAGATTGTCGAGATATGGTTTCACTGAAAACGGCCGATGGTGATTATGTTGTTGAAAATGGCTTCATTTCTGCTCCGCAGAGCCCTGGTTTGGGTGTCACGCCACGAATGGATGTACTTGGCAAGGCTGTACTGAGCTATAGTTAAATCGCTCTATTGATACCCCTCATAAAGACCAAAAGTAAGCAGCCTTTTGGCGAAGATGATGAGTGGCAACTGCCAGGTTCAAAAGTAACAAAGTCACCTTTTTTGAAAACGGTATTATCAAGGTCTATCATCTCCCCCTCCAAAACCAGAAATTCTTCAAATCCAGTGTGTTCATGCGGGATAGATTGCGCGCCAGGATCTAGCTTTAACACAAAAGTACCGAAGCCAGTTTCGCTTTCAAAGCTAATTTCATGCCAGCTCATGTTCTCTATTACTGTGCCGTATCTATCGAAAGGCTTAAATTCAACATTAAGTGGGTTTGTTATTTTTCTTTTGCGCTTTAGGTCTTGGTAAAAATGTTCTTTTTTCATATGCTTAATATTCTTGATTTGGTGCTTCCATCGTGGGGGTGGTCATTTCGCGGTGAGTAATAAAATCTAGCAGTTCTTCATTCTTAGCCCTCTTGATAATTTTCGAGTAGTTTTTTTGGCGTATACCAAACCGTGCCCAATTGTGTTTTTAATCGGCTACGACGTCTTGCGTCCCGATCTCGTCACGCAACAGTATTATTAAATTTTGATTATATTAATTGTATACAAGTTGTGCATTACAGATATAATTTTATTCGAATTAAAGGTTTGATATCCTGTATATAATTGACTGTCTCAGTTGGGGGAGGGGTGTATGATGAACGATCTTAGATCGGTCCAATCGCCAGATAATCCTAAGAAAAATAATTTATTCACTACTTAATTAATCATGTCCAAAACTTCAAAAAACTACATTGCCGGCGACTGGGTTGAAGGTCCTAGCTCAATTGCCAATATTAACCCATCTGACACTAATGATATTATTGGACAGTACGCGCAAGCGAGTTCGGCGCAATTAGACGATGCGCTAAATTCTGCACAAATTGCACAAAGACAATGGGCAGCAACCGGCCTTGAGCAGCGTCAAGCAGTGTTGATGAAAATTGGCGAAGAAATGATGGCTCGTAGTGCCGAGTTAGGTGAGTTGCTTGCCCGTGAAGAAGGCAAGCCGGTTGCCGAAGGCAAAGGCGAAGTGTATCGCGCTGGCCAATTTTTTACTTATTACGCAGCAGAAGTCTTGCGTCAAAGTGGCGATACTGCCGATTCGGTTAGACCTAATATTGAGGTTGATATTCGTCGTGAACCAATGGGCACAGTGGCGATTATTTCACCTTGGAACTTCCCAACAGCAACTGCCAGTTGGAAAATTGCACCGGCACTTGCGTTCGGCAATGCAGTGATTTGGAAGCCTGCCAACTTAACGCCCGCTAGTGCGGTGGCATTAGCCGAGATTATTTCAAGACAAGACATTCCAAAAGGATTGTTTAATTTAGTGATGGGTTCTGGCGGCTCAATTGGTCAAGCATTGGTTGAAAGCCCGAAAATACATGCCATTAGTTTTACCGGATCCTACGATGTTGGTCGTCAGATAGCTCGTGCTGCGGCGCAAAATTTAACCAAGTTCCAATTAGAGCTTGGCTCAAAAAATCCGTTAGTGGTGATGGATGATGCGGATATCGATGTTGCAGTTGCTGCAGCAACAGGCGGCGCCTTCGGTTCCACTGGGCAAAAATGCACAGCATCATCGCGCTTGGTTGTTCATCAGTCTATTCATGACGAGTTTGTCGAGAGAATGACCGCCTCAACTTCAGCTCTTAAAGTGGGTCACGCACTGGAGGATGGTACGCAAATTGGCCCTGCGGCAAGCGCTGAACAATTGGCCTCTAATCTGGACTACATGCAATTAGGACGTGACGAAGGTTGTGAAGTTGTTTGTGGTGGCGATGCGCTTGAATTGGCGACGCCGGGACATTACATGCAGCCTGCCTTACTGATTGGTGGCGATAACGCCATGCGCCTTAATCGTGAAGAATTATTCGCACCAATGGCGTGCGTGATTAAAGTTGCCGATTACGACGAAGCATTGTCAGTGGCTAACGATACTGATTTCGGCTTGGTTTCTGGCATTATTACCCAGTCTTTGTCAAAAGCAAGCCACTTCCGTAGAAACGCAGAAAGCGGCTGTGTGATGGTCAACTTACCTACAGCTGGCACCGATTACCACGTACCGTTTGGCGGCAGAAAGAACTCAAGCTTTGGTCCAAGAGAGCAAGGTCAGTATGCGAAAGAGCTTTACACGCAAGTGAAAACATCTTACATTTCATCAGGTAATCCATAGTGGCACACCCGTCTCTTTATATCGACGCGCTGCAATACAATAATTGGAGTGAAGAGGTCTTCAAACAAATTAACGCCGGCGGCCTCAGCGCTATTCACGTCACCATTTGTTATCACGAAGATTTTCAAGAGATGGTGCAAAATGTTATTGACTGGAATAGACGATTTGAAGATCATACGGATTTGATTTTTTTAGGAAAAACAGCGGACGATGTGCGTGCGGCAAAAGTGCAGGGGCGTACCGCTATTTTCTTTGGTTACCAAAACTGCTCGCCAATTGAGGACAATATCGGCTTGGTCGAAATTTGCCACCAACTCGGTGCGCGCTTTATGCAGCTGACATACAACAACCAGAGCCTACTGGGCACGGGTTGCTATGAGGCGAATGATCCTGGCATTACTCGGATGGGAAAGCAAGTGATTAAAGAGATGAATCGCGTCGGCCTTGTGGTTGATATGAGTCATTCTGCAGAGCGTTCAACTATGGAGGCGATTGAAATTTCTGAGCGCCCTATTGCAATCACTCATGCCAACCCAGTCTTTTGGCATCCAGCGCTTAGAAATAAGTCCAATGAAGTTTTAAAAGCCTTGGGCGAAAGTGGTGGTATGCTTGGTTTTTCCATGTACCCACACCACTTAAAAGGCAAGTCAGACTGCACTTTAGAGAGTTTTTGTACGATGATTTCCGATACTGCTGACGTTATGGGCATTGAAAATATTGGCATTGGTAGTGACCTCTGTCAAAACCAGCCGGATAGCGTTGTTGAGTGGATGCGTAACGGCACTTGGACGCGTGATCGTGACTTTGGTGAGGGCTCCGCAAGTGCTGCGGGTTTTCCAGCCCAGCCAGACTGGTTTAAGGACAACCGTGATTTTTCAAATCTTGAGAGCGGCCTAAGATCGGTTGGCATGTCTGAAAAGGACGTGGCTGCCGTGATGGGCGAGAATTGGCTAAGATTTTTTGAATCTTCATTTGGGCCAGCCAACACATAAGTAATGCCGTTTAGCGCCAAACTTGATGAAGCGATGATGCGTCGACCTGAACAGGTGATGCGTCTCGATAGAATGGGCTCGTCATTCCCAACACGATTGAGCTTTATGCGCGCACTCATTCGTCGCATGTCAAAAGAGCAGTGGAAGTTTGAGAAGTTGCGTCAAGACGTCGACGAAAATGGTTTTGGTGTCAGTATTTACGCAGCACATACGCCACAGCGCACATACTCCTTAGTTGCCTTTACTCAGGACATTCCTGCCGATATGCGCACCGATCGAGTGATTGCCGAGGTTTGGGATGCAACTTTTAATTTATTCGATGGCGTGCCGACACAGGACGATATCGATTATTTGACGAAAAATACACCCAAACAAGAAGGCGGACGGTTTCGTCCGAGCGAGCTTAGCCTGGCTAGAGCAAATAAAAGCTTAAGACTTTTTGAACACATTGTTTCATCGCTTGCTGAAGGCAAGCAGCCCGATGTTGATTTAGTGGCCTCGGTTGGTTACATCATGCGCACAACTGCGGTCTACGGTAGCGGCAAATTTGGCTGTGCTGATCGCGCCAAGATTGCTGATCGCGAAGAGTGCAAGGTGTCGTTCCACATGGAACTGTTGGCGGTTTATTTGATCCGTTGGTTTACGATTGATTTGGTCGAAACCATTGCAAAGCAAAGAGGTGGTGATAAGGCGGTTACCATCGACCCCCATATACGTCAATTTATTGGTGTCGGTAATGCTACCGGTCTCGGCATGGCGCCATTCTTATTAAAACACCCAGTATTAATTCATAATTGGGTTACCGCTAAAGAAACCGCGCTCGCTAGAGTGCGCAGTCTTGAGACTCCTATTCAAGGCTCTCTTGAGGTATTTATTGAAAGTGTTAATCAAGTGGCGCAACACCTTAAAGAGTGGCGCGTTGCTGACGAGGTGCAAAGTGCTCGTATTGAGCAACTGGAAGTAGAAGTTGAGCGGTTGTCGCACTGGTGTGACGATGAGACAAATCTGACCAAGCCATACCCTTGGAATGGTATTTACCAGTTTGCTGAGGATAACTTTTCTCTGGAATGCCAAGAAATGATGGTTTCGCTTATTATTGAGCCGCATGGTGCATTGGTTGACGATTTGGCCGACACCATGTTTGCGACAACCGTGCCACAGTTTGAGGCTAGTATGCCGCTTGCAAGATTGAAAGCGATTGTTAAGGACTACTATGCTTGGGCGACCAGCATTGATTTTTCTCTGAGTGAGTCACAGCACCATTTTTGGTATTACTCGGAAGATAAACTGGAGCCACGCTTTGGCTCAAAAGGTATTGACGATGGCGTGGATCAGGAAATGCCATTGGCCATTGGCAGGGATGCAGATGATTTGAATGAGCAACTAAAAACAGCATCGGATGACGTCACAGTGGGCGGGTTTGCGCTGCAATATCCACAATTTAGACACATTATTCGTCGCATTCAAAACACTGCGCGTAGACCTTATGCTGAGGTTCAGGACAATTTACTCGGTGAGACGATGAGACCGTTAGATTTGTTGCGTTTTAAATTGGCATTTTTTGGCGCCTCTAAATTTGATCCAAAATCAGATTTATGGACAAGAATTTCGATGTATCAAGGCGCACCAATGCCAGACCAACTCTCAGATGCCAATCATGATGATTGGGCTTTTCCAATTCGACCAAAAACCACAGCCTAATGCCAGAACAGCTAGCAATTTCGCTAAACGAAATTCTCTTTATCTTCACTCGTGCGGGTTTTGGCGTCAATGCACCCATCGGCATTTCTGAAGATTTTGCACGCAGTAATATGTGGCTGGCAGAGAATGGATTTGACCCGTCCTTGTGCAGTATTGCTGCGCTTGACAGCCTTGATGAGGGCAGGAGTTCCTTAGCCATTGAGTACAGTAACGGCCATTTCAGTGGCTCCGGCAAACAGTATTTATCCGCTATCCAAGCTTCCGTTAGTGCTCTTGATTGGATTAAGGGCAATCAAGGGTTGGCGTTGACAATTGCCAATGTTGATTCACCCTTATTAGTACTTGCAGCACTTGGCGCTAATCAAGTAGAAGGCTGGCAAGTGTGTTGGTGTGATGAGACCGATGCAAGTTTTCAAGTAAATTTTGTTGGCAAAGGCCAATGGCAAATCATCAGTGACGGCAGTACTGCAATTGAGCTGAGTAAAGGTGCAACGATGATGATGAGTCTGTTAGATAACTCAGAGCTGACTTTAAAGGGCGAGATACAGAAGTTTGATACAGAAATAGAAAAAAATAAAATTCTGAAAACAGGTGTTGCAGTGCATGAACATTGGGATGCGATTTATGCTTATTTTTCTCGCTGTTTGGTGAAATCAACAGCAGAATCGAGAGCATCGGGCGCAGGCGCTGGCCTCGTCGAAACAGATTAATCGAGGACTGTACACAAACCATTCTAGATTTGTAATTAAGGAGTTTTTTATGAGTACAACATTTTTAAACAGAGAGGATATTGAGCAAATCGCGATTAAGGCGCTGATGAGTTCTGGTGCGAGTGAGGCTGCTGCAAGCGCCCTTGCAAAAGGTGTTGCGGCAGCTGAGATGGATGGTATTGCCAGCCACGGCTTGGTTTATGTGCCAATTTATTGTGAGCATTTGACTTGTGGCAAGGTCAACCCAAATGCACAAGTTGTGGTGAATCAAACCGCTCCTAGCGCTATTGTGGTTGATGCAGATAGCGGTTTTGCCCATCCGGCGATTGACGCCGGTTTTGATTTACTGATTAAAAGTGCTAAGAAAAACGGTTGTGCTGCGATGTCGGTCAGAAATTCTTATAATTGTGGTGTGCTGGGCTTTCACTCGGAGCGTATTGCCCAAGCAGGCATGACGGGTCTTGGTTTTACCAATGCGCCTGCCTCCATTATGCCAGTGGGTGGCGACACTTCAGTGATTGGCACAAATCCTTTTTCTGTGGCTGTGCCGGATGGCAAGGGTGGCGTTGCTTTTGTGATTGATCAATCTGCTAGTGTGGTTGCTAAAAGTGAAATTAAAATGCATGCACAGGCAAGCAAGCCTATTCCTGAGGGCTGGGCATATGATGCAAATGGCAATCCAACAACAGATGCTGATGCTGCTATGAAGGGCTCTATGGCACCAGTAGGTGGTTACAAAGGCTTTGGTGCGGGCTTGATGGTTGAAGTCTTTGCTGCTGTTATGGCTGGCGCAACCTTGGGCAAAGATGCCAGTCCGTTTGCTGGGACTGCAGGTGGCCCTCCAAGAACAGGCCAATTCTTTTTTGCCGCCTCACCAGATGTGTTTTCGCCAGATGTTTTTGGTGATCGAGTACAATCATTGACTGAGTCAATTGAGGTGCAGGCAGGTGCTCATTTACCGGGTAGTGGGCGTTTTGCTAAGCGTGCGAAACACGAACAGAGTGGTGTTGAAGTAAGTATTGCTTTGTTGGAGAAAATCCAAGCGATTTAATATTTAAAAAACCGACGAATATCCTGCTAATTTTGTTGCTCTCTTAGTCTGATTGGCCAAATTATTCTGCAAAATCATCGCGGTGTTTACCGATTTTGATTCTACGAGTCGTACCTTCAAGCTCTTGTTGATAGTCCGCCTCATTCGTGCGTTCTTTAAGGACATCGGTTCTCAGATCAAGTGTTGAAAGGCCCACTTGTCCAGCCGCCCTCATCCCGGCATATCTCGCCTCTGCAGTTATTTTCTTTCTTACTAGGTGCGGTTGCCAATAGTCCAAATCGCTAGGTTTCGCATTGCCTTCTAGGCTAAGGTAGTTGGTTTTTATAGCTGCATTAATGATTTCAGCGCCACGAGAGGTTCGACCAATCACAACATTTGTGCCCAGATCGTTTTCTATCATTTCTAGGGTCGGTTGACAGTTCGGCCATGTGTCTCCCGAAACAATGTCTGCAGCTTCACCCGAGCCATCTGGGCAAATGCGACAGCGCCAAGGCATGTACCATTGTGAAGAATCCGTGCCCCAGAAGTCCAGATAGGTCTTGCTGATTGTTTCACCATTTTTGAAGCGAATAGTGGTTGGTCCAGGGCAGCCTTCACCACGATAACTGACACTTTCAACATCACTCTCATCGGCGCCAACGGATTTGAGAAAATTCTCCATCGCAAATGGTGGGAAGAAGCCGCCACAAATAGGTGTTAATAATGCCTTAATTTGCCGCTCAATCCTTGGGTCTTTTTTGCCGAGCAAGCGAACTGCCGAGATGTCACACGGTTTTGCGACAAGGGCAATGGTAATGCCAGTATCGAGTATTTTGAGCAAGTTTTCCAGTGGCGAAGTAGAGGCATAGATTGAACTGCAGCCGTTGACGATATCTTCACTGGTTTGGCTTAATTGCGAATGACCAAAATACGCCTTTAGGCCACCACCAGCAACCTGCAAAATACCATCAACTTGTCCGCTCTCCAGCAAATACAGGCTGATTGCGGTTAGTCCGCCGCCGGTAGCCGCCTTGTGTCGTATTTTTGCATCACTTGAGTGCGCCCTCACTATTGTTTCTATCGGCCCCCACATTGGATCCAGATTTTCTAGGTTTGAGATCTTGTCACTTGGCAAGCCCGAATGCACAACGCCAGGGCAAAAGCTTTGTAAATGGCTATTTTGTTCTGAATTTAATGGCGTACTTTCACAGGGGCGCAAATGACCGGAGGGTGAAACCTGCATTTGAACTTGACTAGGGAAAACGCCAGCACAGAGACCACAACCTATACACAGGCCCTCTTCGATAATTTGTTCTATATTGCTATTTGAGTTCATTTGCAGTCCAGCTAAATTAGAAATTGTTTAATCGCCTTGTCATCAAAGGTAAAACCAAGTCCCGGGCGTTCTGGAATATCAATACAGCCAGCAATAATAGGTATTTTCTCGTTGAACAGAGGCGCGTACCAAGGCATGTGTTCAATTGAAATACAATTCTCAACTGAGCCGGCTATGCATAGACTTTGTTCGGTGAAAATATGGGTAGAAATTGGTAAGTTGTAAGCTTCGGCTAAATGCGCCACTTTGCGCATCTCGCTAAGGCCACCGATTCGCTGCAAGTCTGGCATAAGAATATCACAGGCCTTGGCTTCAATCATAGCGCGCATGCCGTAACGTGTGTATTCGGTCTCGCCTGAAGCAATTGGTACATCCAGTGCTTGGCGCACTTCACTATGACCAACCAAGTCGTAAGCTGGTACTGGCTCTTCTAGCCAAAGAAGGTTAAATTCTTGCAATTCTTTACCCAGTTTTATTGCTTGTTTTGGGGTTAGAGCTTGATTGAGGTCCGCCATCAATTCAACGTCCTGTCCAATCGCGCCTCGAAGTTGTTTGACGCGCTCCACGTCGTCTTTGTAGTCTTTTGAGCCAAGTCTAAGTTTCATTGATCTATGGCCTTGTTGGAGAAAAACATGCGCCTCTTTAATGAGCTCATCAATATTTTGTGAAAGCCACAAGCCCCCACTGGCATAGGTTTTTATCTTACTACGACAGGCGCCAAACATTCTGTGTAGTGGTAAATTAGCTTCCTTGCCGACAATATCCCAAAGCGCTGTATCAATAGTAGAAAGCGCTGAAATGGTAACACCTTTATGACCAGTAGGGTTTATTGCCTTCCAGATATCCTGCCAGATGGCCTCAATAAAATGTGGATCTTTGCCAATTAGGTGTTGCGCAAAACCCTTAATCATTTCATCAAAGGCTTTAATGCGTATAGCATTTAACGCAAAAAGATAGGACTCGCCCGTAATTCCTTCATTGGTTTCAATAGTGAGCAACACACAACCTACTGAACGCATATCGTGAATTGCTGTTTTAATTGGCTTTTCGAAAGGAAGCTCGACAATCCTAGTTGTTAACTTGCTAATGATCATTTGTTAGCACGACTGCTATCTAAATAGAAATAATATACCGCTTGAATTAACGAAAACTGTGAAAAAAAACGTTAGCACTTATCGAAAAAAACGATTTCAACGAGTAGCTATAATTTGCAAAGTTAGTAAACGATTTTTCTTAATGCGCGAAGGGCTGCTTTGTGCAATTTTGAATCGATAGCGGTTGTGGGATAGCCCAAGTAAGTTGGCCGGTGAAAAGTTGGTGCGTTTTCCACCACAAATAATGTTTCGTCTTCGAGCATGTGTTTGACGGAGCCCTCGATAAAATAACCTGAGCCACCGTTCTTCAGAATATGATTAAGAGCACTAGTTGCTACGCCAAAAGATATCTTAGGGATGTAGGCCATAGGAAATGAGAGGTTGTGTTGGGCGCGGAACTCATCACCCCAGTCAACAAATACATAACCATCTACTCTGCCCATTTCAAGAACACGTGGCTCTGTAGCCACAAGAATCAATTTATCGTCCATCAGTTGCTCTATATGGATATTAGGTTGGTGAATTGGGCGGTAAAGAATGGCCATGTCAATATGACCGTCTCGCAGTTGAGCCATCAATGGATCCGAATAATCACTGATTACTCTTGTTGCAATACTGGGCTCGGTTTTCCACATGATGTCTAACCATTTGGGGGCGATATAATCCCAGTGATTCATCTGAATGCCAAAACTAAAAACACCGGTCATATCGTCTGGTAAGGCAATTTCCTGCCGTGCTCTTTCCCATGCCTGAACGGCAGCAACGGCGTGCTTATGAAAAAGTCTACCGGCCGTTGTTAGTTCGCAACCGTTACGTTTTCTGATAATAAGCGATTGACGGAGTTGTTCTTCTAGTGCCTTGATTCTAGCGCTGACAGTAGATTGAGTAACGTGTAATTTTTCGGCTGACGCTTGAAAGCTACCAGAAGCACTGACCTCTAAAAAAGTGCGCATGTGTTCAATATTCATCTAGCCTCCGTTAATAAAACGTTATTTATTGTGTATTCTGATTATACAAAACATAAGAGGTAGGTATATCGCTATTTTCGATAGATGTTATAGTTTTTTATCAGCGTACTCCTTGAGCTAGGCGGTATATTTATTTGATTTAGCTGGTTGTAACATTTATGAATGCTGAGCAATTTACCCTCGAGCAAGAGATGGAAAAAGTCAGAGTTGACTTGGCGGCTATGTTCCGTTTAACGGTCTTGCACGGCTGGGACGACACTGTTTGGAATCATATCACTGCTAGAGTACCTGGTTCGGCTCACCATTTTTACATGCATCGTTTTGGCTTAACTTACGAAGAAGTGTGCGCTTCAAATTTAATCAAAGTTGATGAAGAAGGCAATGTGCTAGAAGGCCCGAGCGATGTTAATACAGCTGGTTTTATTATTCATAGCGCCATTCATCTAAACCACCCGAACAATAAATTTGTGTTTCATGCGCACCCTGCAAGTGCAATTGCAGCGACAGCCTTTAAGGAGATTCCATTCTTAGTTCAGGATTCTGCCATGCTTTATGGAAAAGTCGGTTATCACGATTGGGAGGGTCTGTCGGTGGATCCGGATGAACGTCTACGTATCGCTGACAACTTGGGCGATAACAGCTGTTTGGTGATGCGCAACCACGGCTTTTTGACAGTCGGCGAGACCGCTGGCCAATGCTTTATGAATATGTATTATTTGATTCGCCTTTGTGAAGTGGCACTCAGCGCCAAAGCCTCCAGCCTAGAGATAGATTCAGGCCCCGAGCATCTTTGGCCAATCGCCTCAAAACAATACGAGGCATTTTCACCAGGTGTGTATGAGTGGCCAGCTTTGCTGCGTCGTTGTGACCGGTTGGATCCCTCATATAAACATTAATAATGTCAGTTATTTCAACACCTTCCGCCTTTAGTGCTAATGAAATTAGATTAAAAGATTTTCTAGATTTAGAACGATTTCCTATCCACGATTTAACCAGTGACAAAAGGTCAGATCTTGTAGCAAGGTGTCGTCAAAACCTTGAGAAATGGGGTTGCGCCCATGTGCCGGATTTTATTACCCCATCTGCTATTCAAAAAATGAAAGAAGAGGCTTTTCGAATTATGGATGGGGCGAGGCGAGCACATGCATGGGTGAATCCTTATCTCACCAAAGAAGACACCAGTTTGCCGGAAGACCACCCTAAGCGTTTTTTTGAAGAAAGAACCTCATCCTTTATTAATTCCGATTTGCTGGAGGCAGATTCAATATTGCGTATGATTTATGACAGTGATGTGATGGTGCATTTTGTCTCCGATTGCCTGAATGTTGGCCCTATTTATCGTTGGGCGGAGCCATTAGGGCGTAATCCGTACAGTGTGATGAAGGATGGCGATTACTTCCCATGGCATTTTGACGGCAATGACTTTACTGTAAGCATTCTTGTGAGTGAAGCTGAAGAAGGTGGTGATTTTGAGTACGCACCCGATATTCGTTCTGCTAATAATGAGTGTTTTGATGAAGTTGGAGCGGTCTTGCACGGCGCTCGAGAAAAGGTGCGGGTGCTGAGTTTAAAAACGGGCGACCTGCAAATCTTTAAGGGTCGTTATTCGATGCACAGAGTTACAACCACGCAAGGTGAGTCGCCAAGGATTATCGCCCTACCAACTTATGTCACTAATCCGTATTTAGTCAATAGACCGCATCACGCGGAGGCATTTTATGGGCGCTCAATGGACATTCACCACGAGCGTAATTTAGAGCGTGTTGATAACTTAACCGATTAAGGAAAAAATAACATGAATATTGGATTTATCGGTCTTGGTAATATGGGTACTGGCATGGCGCTCAATCTGCTCAGGCATTGTCAAGAATCTGGTGACACACTCATTGTTTTTGATATTAATGAAACAGCATTGGCTGACGTGGTTACCAAAGGCGCAGTTCATGGTCGGAGCGTTGTTGGGTTATGCGCTCAGTGTGAGGTACTATTTACTTCGCTACCAAGCTCTAAAGAAGTCAATCTTTTGGCTTTTGGTGATGATGGTATTCTTGCCAATCTTAAGGAAGGGGCGACTTGGTTTGAAACCAGCACCAACGAATTATCCGAATGGCAAAAAGTGAAAAATGAAGCGCCGAGTCACCTAACCTTGGTCGATGCGCCAGTCAGTGGTGGCGCCGAAGGCGCCTTGGCGGGAACACTGGCGATTTTTCTAGGTATTGATGAAGATGTTCTTACAAAGTTTGAATCTTTACTAGGCGTGTTTGCAGCAAGAGTGGTGCGTATGGGGCCTTCTGGTACGGGCTATGTCACCAAATTAGCGCAACTGCATTTAAATTATCTTGTCGCTCAAGGCATTGGCGAAACTTTAATGCTGGGTGCAAAAGCAAATTTAGACTTAAGTGTGCTACACTCTGTCTTGATGAGTAGCTGCGCTCGTAGTTATGTGGTTGAGAGTTATATTCCAAAAGTGCTCGATGGCAGTTACGATACATCTTTTGCTCTTGGATTAGCGGAAAAAGATATGCGATTGATAACTGAATTGGGCCAACATCTTGAAGTGAGTATGCCTCTTGGAGATAAAGTTTACAGTACATATCAGCAGGCAAAAAAAGCGTATGGCTATAATGCACCGCATCTCAGTGTTGTGCGCTTAATGGAAGAGCAACACAACCAATTATTACGGAGCTAGTGTTTTATGGCATTACTTGTCAGTCTTACAGATACGGATATCCAGCCTTGGGTTGAGGTGTTTGAATCTGAATTGAGCAATATGGACATCAGAATTTACCCTGATGTTGGTGATGCTAGTGAAATAGAATACGTCGCCGCTTGGCAACACCCATTTGGCGAATATAAAAAATACTCAAATTTAAAGGCCATTCTGTCACTCGGCGCCGGTGTGGACCATATTACTAAAGACCCCGAACTGCCCAGTGATGTGCCTATAGTGCGGATGGCGGATGATTCCCTAACAAACGATATGTGTTTGTATGCGCTCCATTGGGTGCTGCATTTTCACAGTGATTACTATCGCTATGTCAAGCAACAAGTTAAGAAACAGTGGTTGCCACAAGACTTTGTTGCACCCAGAAATCGTACGATTGGCATTATGGGCTTGGGTAATATTGGCAAACAAATTGCTGAGTCGTTGGCCAGACAAGGGTTTTATGTCGTTGGCTGGGGCGCAAACGAAAAACCCGCAACCGGCGGGATTGAGTATTTCTATGGCAAAGAGCAAATAAATGCTTTTTTAAATAAATCTGAGATTTTGATCAATGTATTGCCACTTACCGAAGCCACGACAAACTTAGTAATGGAGCGTGAATTGCGTCAACTACCCAAAGGTGCTTTTGTGATTAATATGGGCAGAGGCTCTATTATTAACGAGAATGATCTTTTGAGTCTGCTCAACAATTCTCATATCAGTGCAGCCGTGCTTGATGTATTTGACGTGGAGCCCTTGCCTGTTGATGACCCACTTTGGTCACACCCTAACGTCACTATTACACCCCATATTGCTGGTCAAAGTGATGGCAAGACAGCGGCGATGTTTATGGTTGAAAATATTCGCAGAATAGAAAATGGTGAGCCGCCTTTTCCGCTTTATGACGTAACACGAGGGTATTAGCTATCCAGAATGGCATGAATATTATGACAACAATATTGCCAGAGCCACAATTTTCTAAAAAGACACTTAGGGAAATGTTTGATTATCGTTTGGCAAGATTGCGCCGAGTGATGGCAGAGAAAAATGTCAGCCTATGCATTTTATCCAACCCAATTAGTTTACGATACGCCATTGATTTTGATGAATATCAAGTCTTTCAAGCGCACATCCCCACTTGTTATTTGTTTGTACCTCTCGAAGGCCCACTTGTCATGCACGGAGCTACCAGTAACGATTTTCCTAATGTTTATGAATATTGTCGGCCACGTTTTGTCAGCCCTTTTGATGGTGGCTTGGATTTGGGTGAAAAAACGAGACTTTTTGCAAACGATGTAAAAACATTTATTGAAAATAATCAATTACAGCAAGCTAGTAATACTGTTGCATTAGAGAGGTTTACACCCCTTGCAACACAAGCTTTAGAGAGTCTAAAATTTGAAGTGATCGATGCCGATTGTCTTGTAGAGCAAGCCAAGGTAATTAAGTCCGACACTGAGATTGAGTGCATCAAGCATTCAATTGCTGTCACTGAGTACGGTATGAAATTAATGCAAGAAAACACGAGAGCCGGCATGACTGAACGCCAACTCTGGTCAATTCTACATCAGGTTAATGTTGCCAATAACGGCTGTTGGATGGAGGGTCACATGCTCTCATCCGGTCCACGCACCAACCCTTGGTTGCAAGAGGCCACGGGACGAGTGATTGAAAATGGTGACATGATTGCTTTTGATACTGACCTCATTGGCCCCAGAGGTTATATGGCAGATCTCTCTAGGTCTTGGATTTGTGGTGGCGGCACTGGCACGCAAGCTCAAAGAGATGCTTATCAGCATGCTTTCGACGAGGTGCATTTCAATATTGATATTATCAAGCCAGGCATGCACTTTTCTGAATTGATCGAGAGGGCGTTTAAACGCAAAAAAATCTACCAGCATAATCACTATGTTTGTGTCTATCACGGCGCGGGTCTTTCCGATGAATATCCTAAGATTTACTATCAGGATGATTGGGCTAGAGATGGCTATGATGGCGTTGTAGAACCAAATACGGTCTTATGTGTTGAGAGCTACTCCGGTGCACTTGGAGGCGATGTCGGTGTTAAGCTTGAGCAAATGGTGTTGGTGAATGAGACTGGCGTTGAGGTTTTAAGTTATTACCCATTCGAAGATAGTTTAATTCAATAATAATTGAATTAAACTAAAAATATCTTTTAGTATATTAAATTGAGTCTATAATATTATTGATTGAATATAACTAAACATGTTTTGGTTTTATTTTATCAGCTAATGTTAAGTAAATAGCTGTAAATACAAGGCATTGTGAGGTTGTTAAATTATATTATGGGTTTGGCAATGACAGAAACTATAAATGAATTCACTACGGAGTTTCACCAAATGCATGTTGATGCGGGTGCAAAAATGGTGCTATTTGCAGGCTACGACATGCCTGTTAGCTACCCACTGGGAGTAAAAAAAGAGCATATTCACACACGTGAAAAAGCAGGGCTTTTTGATGTTTCGCATATGGGACAGGTTAAGTTAATCGGTAAAAATGCAAAAAAAGCACTTGAGAGTTTGGTACCTGTTGACATTGTTGATTTAGCATTGATGAAGCAGCGTTATGCGTTATTCACTAATGAGAATGGCGGCGTACTCGATGACTTAATGGTCACAAATATTGGCAATGACAGTTTGATGTTGGTGGTTAACGCGGGCTGCAAACAAGCTGATTTTGCTCATTTACAGAATTCAATTGGTAGTGACTGTGTAGTCAAAGTGTTGGAAGATTATGCACTGTTAGCGTTGCAAGGGCCGCAAGCTGGTGAGGTATTAGCAGCTTTGGCGCCGGAGTCATGTGAAATGACCTTTATGACTGCTAAGGTCTTGATTATTAATGGTATTGAATGTCTAGTGACGCGATCGGGCTATAGCGGTGAAGATGGATTCGAGATTTCTGTGCACAATAATCAAGCACAACAATTGGCAAAATGTCTTTTGATGCATGAGGTGGTTGAGTGGATTGGCCTTGGCGCTAGAGATTCGTTACGCTTAGAGGCGGGTTTGTCGCTTTATGGGCATGAATTGGATACAGAACACAGTCCTGTGGAATCTTCGCTTGTATGGGCCTTGTCAAAAGCAAGAAGATCTGACGGTGCCCGTGCAGGTGGTTACCCTGGTGCTGACGTCATTATGGATCACATAGAAAATGGTGTTGCACAAAAAATTGTTGGCCTTCAGCCTGAAGGCAGAGCACCTGTTCGTGACGGTGTGATGATTGTTGACGAGCAAGATAACAATGTTGGCAAAGTGACCAGTGGTGGTTTTGGACCCACAACAGGAAAACCCATTGTCATCGCTAGAATTAGTACAGAGCTAAGCGATGGCACAAAAAAATTGTTCGCCATTGTGCGTGATAAGAAAATCGCAGTTGAGGTAGTCAAACTGCCATTTGTAAAACAAAATTATTACCGTGGCTAATTGCCATCAAAGGAGATGATATGACAATTAAATATTCAGAAGACCATGAATGGGTTGAGCTAGCAGAAGACGATTTGGTTACTATTGGCATTACAGACTTTGCCCAAGAGCAGCTTGGAGATTTAGTGTTTATTGAACTACCCGAAGTGGGTGACGAAGTCAGTCAGGGTGACAATATTTGCGTTATCGAATCTGTGAAGGCAGCTTCAGATTTGATAGCACCAGTTTCTGGTGAAGTCGTGGCAGTGAATGAGCGACTTAATGACGAGCCAGAATTAGCTTCCGAAGATCCTACAGGCGAAGGTTGGTTCGTCAAAATGAAACTTTCTGATGTCAGTGAGTTGGACGATTTGATGGATGAAGCAGCATATCAAGAATTTAGCGAAGAATAAAGAGAGAGAAAAATGAGCAAAAAGATTGAAGACCTATTAAATAATGACGTTTTTGCCGATAGGCATATTGGCTCTTCAGCGTCCCAAAGGCAATATATGCTTGATTTTTTGGGTGTCAGTGATATGGAGTGTTTGTTAGATCAAGTTGTTCCTAGCAATATTCGTCGCCAATCGGAGATGAAAATTGACGAGGGTCTTTCGGAATTGGCAGCTCTTAAAAAACTAAGAAATTTAGCGAGAGAAAATAAGCGTCTTAAATCTTATATTGGTCAGGGTTATTACAACACCATCACACCGCCAGTTATCCAGCGTAATATTTTGGAAAATCCTGCATGGTATACGGCTTATACACCTTATCAACCTGAAATTTCACAGGGCCGTATGGAGGCGATGATCAATTTTCAGACGATGGTTGCAGACTTGACCGGTTTACCGCTTGCCAATGCCTCAATGCTAGATGAAGCAACAGCATGTGCTGAGGCGATGAGTTTTTGTAAAAGAGTCAGTAAGTCTAAAAGCAACACTTTTTTTGTTGCAAATGATTGTCACCCAAGGAATATTGAGTTGGTTCAAACTAGGGCCAAGCCGCTGAACATTGAAATTATTGTCGGTGATCCAATGAGCGACCTTGAATCACTTGATGTATTTGGTGTCCTGCTCCAGTATCCAAATACTTATGGTGGCTATGCTGACTACTCTAAGATGATTGAAGCTGTTCACAACAAAAAAGCATTGGTTGCGGTGAGTGCTGATTTACTGGCATTGACACTATTAAAGCCACCAGGTGAAATGGGCGCCGATATTGCTATTGGCAACACCCAAAGATTTGGCGTGCCACTTGGTTATGGCGGTCCACATGCGGCTTACATGTCCACTCGAGACGAACATAAGAGAGCCTTGCCGGGTCGAATTATTGGTTTGTCCATCGATGCTAATGGCAATCCAGCTTATCGTTTGGCTTTGCAAACACGTGAGCAGCATATTCGTCGAGAAAAGGCGACCAGTAATATTTGCACTGCACAGGCACTATTAGCTATTATGGCTGGTATGTATGCTGTTTATAACGGCGCTGACGGTCTAATCAAAGTAGCTCAAAGAGTGTTTCGATATACAGCAGTTTTTGCCGATGGTCTTAAGCAGTTGGGTCTCAATGTTACTAATGAGAGATTTTTCGACACAGTAACGATTGCACTCGACGACTCAAGTGTGGTTATCGAATCTGCTGAAGCCGCCGGCTTTAACATTAATCTTATTTCCGATAAATTAGTGTCGGTAGCTTTTGATGAATTATCTACTCCAGAAGATATTGAAGCTTTATGGGGGGTGTTTAATCAAAAATCTGATTTCAGTGCACAGAGTGTGTTTGAGAAAAATAAGAGCGAGATTGACAAAAACCTAGCAAGAACATCATCTTTCCTAACGCATAAAGTATTCACCTCTCATCACTCTGAAACTCAAATGATGCGTTATCTACGTCATCTAGCGGATAAAGATTTAGCACTCGATCGCACAATGATTCCTTTGGGCTCATGCACGATGAAGCTTAATGCGGCTGCTGAGTTAATTCCAATTTCTTGGCCGGAATTCTCACAAATTCACCCGTATGTACCCCTGGATCAAGTGCCGGGTTATCATAAAATGATTGATGAGCTAGAGCAAATGTTGTGCCAAGCAACTGGTTATGACGCTGTTTCATTGCAGCCCAACTCTGGCGCTCAAGGTGAATACGCGGGTCTATTGGCTATCAGTGCATATCACCGTTCTCGTGGAGATGATGAACGCAATATTTGTCTTATTCCAGCCTCCGCGCACGGCACAAACCCAGCCTCTGCACAAATGGCAGGGATGAAAGTTGTGGTTGTGAAGACGGCACAAAACGGTAATATTGATTTGCTTGATTTGACGCAAAAATGCGAACAGCATAGCGAAAATATAGCCGCCATTATGATTACTTACCCATCGACACACGGTATTTTCGAGCCAGAGGTTCGAGAAGTGTGTGAGATGATTCACGAAGCGGGTGGTCAAGTTTATATTGATGGTGCCAACATGAACGCTATGGTTGGTGTTGCAGCGCCTGGTGAGTTTGGCGGTGATGTGTCGCACCTTAATTTGCACAAAACCTTTGCTATTCCTCACGGTGGTGGCGGTCCGGGCGTTGGCCCAATTGGTGTTAAACAACATTTGGCTGAGTTTTTGCCAACAACGCCTGTTAAAAAGACAACGACAGGCAGTGTCTCTGGCGCCCCATGGGGTTCGGCGAGTATTCTGCCAATTAGCTGGATGTATATTGCCATGTTGGGCAAAGAGGGCTTATATGACGTCACTACCAATGCTATTCTAAATGGCAACTACATCGCAACACGTTTGGCTGAATACTATCCTATTCTTTATACTGGGGAAAATGGCAGAGTTGCCCACGAGTGCATTGTCGATCTTCGCCCTATTAAGGACGAGGTTGGTATTAGTGTTGATGACATTGCTAAGCGCTTAATCGATTATGGTTTTCATGCGCCAACGATGTCCTTTCCTGTGCCAGGTACGCTTATGATAGAACCGACAGAATCAGAGTCATTGGAGGAGTTAGATCGCTTTTGTGATGCCATGATTGGCATTAGACAGGAGATCAAACGCATTGAAGTAGGCGAGTGGCCTGTGGATGATAATCCACTAATTAATGCTCCCCATACGATAGAACTGGTAACATCTTCTACCTGGAGTTGTTCTTACTCGAGAGAAGACGCGGCTTATCCAGTAAGGAGTTTGCAAAAAGGCAAGTACTGGCCGCCTGTTGCCCGAGTTGACAATGTTTACGGTGATAAGAATTTAATTTGTACATGCCCGAGTTTGGATTCGTATACATAAGTTAGATTCGTAACAATAGGATTAGTATGAAGTCAGTTGTCATAAGTGTACTGGGTGATGATAAACCTGGCTTGATAGATGGCCTATCTAGTATCGTTGATTTGCACAAGGGTGACTGGGTCGAAAGCAGAATGTCGAAAATTGAAGGCAAGTTTGCCGGCATCCTTAGAATTAATGTGCCTGACGACTGCTTGAGGGCTCTTGTAGAGGGCTTGGACAGCGCTGATTTGGGGCTAGCTATTGCTTGTGAAGAAGTGCGACCACCTGCTAGCCTTTCTAGATTCAAGAGTTACAATATTGAGCTTATTGGTAATAACCACGGTGGCATTATCAGGCAGTTGTCCCATGTTCTAGCCAATCTGGGTGCCAATCTAGAAGAAATGCAAACCGAAGTCTTCGATGGCTCTATGTCAGGCGAAAAGCTTTTTAAGGCAAAGATTCACTTGCAGCTTCCTGTTGGTGTGAATGAAGATTTTGTTAGAGCTAAGTTAGAGCAAATTGCTAACGAGATGATGGTTGAAATCTACAGCTACGAAGACTGAACCTTTCACACTCCCTCAGCAGTAAAAAATCAAAAAAATTAGTGGATGACTGGTGCGTGTTGTTTGCGTGTGGCCAAACCTTGGATGGTAATAGCGCTGAGCATAATCAAACCACCAATCAGAGTATTTAAGTCTGGCACTTCATTAATACCGATGATTGGCAACCAAGCCCAAAAAATACCAACCACCACCTCTAGAAGTGAAAGCAAAACAAGCTCTGCAGCGGGCAAGTATTTAGCACCAAGCCCATATAAAACTAGACCTGCACCAACAATCGTGCCATGAACGACACTTAATTTAATATTTATTGCTGGCATTGTAAAGGTTAAATCGTCACTAGCCAGTACCAAAACACAAGTCACTACAATCCCCATAAGGCCAGAAAGAGCAGGGGTTAATAATTTTGGTGTTTCTGGATTATGACGAATTGTTATTGTGTACATGGCAAAACAAAACGCGGCAAACATGCCGTATAGGGCGCCAATAATTGTATTGGAGCTTTCTACGTTCCAAACCATGACAACAACACCAAAAATAACAATAAACATATTGGCGATGGTGGTTCGACTGAGTTTCTCTGAAAGCAATAGATAGCCAAATATTGCAGAAAAAAGGGGCGCAAGTGCAAGCATAAGTAAAGTGATTGCCACTGTTGTTATGGTTAACGAATAGATAAAGCCAAACATGCTCAGCATAAGTAGTAGGGCACCAGAAACAGCCCAACGGTCAATGCGCTTAAAGTTGGCAAAAAATTCCCGTCTATCACGCAGTAATATATAAAGTGTTATTGTTGCACAAATAGCAAAACCTCGATAAAAAAGGTAAGGGATTTTATAGTTTTCTGCATCCTCCATAAGGCGCACAATGGGGGCGCCGAAACTCCAAACAATGCCAGTTGCGCAAACAAGTGTGAAGCCTAGTAAGTATTTGTTTTTCATAATCAACATCTATTGGTTTGTGAGTATTTCAACTTTAAGGCGTGGCTGTTGCATGCGGCTTGCGCGCCTTTAGGCCTTGCAAAATTAGAGCACCTAATATAAAGACACCACCAATTAGAGTATTTCTTTCAGGCGTCTCGTTAATGCCAATAAAGGGCACCCACACCCAAAAAATACCAAAAACTATATCACCAAGAGAAAGCATAACGAGTTCTGCTGTCGGCAAATACTTTGCTCCTAGAACGTAAAGTATTATTCCCACACTGCCAAAAACTCCATGAAACAAACTTAGCTGGATATTTTTTACAGGCATGATGAAAGAGTCGCCGTAATAAAGCAAAATCATTGTGCAAAAAATAGCGGTAATAATCATTGATAAAGCAGGCGTTAAAAGCTTGGGAGTATCTGGGTTATATCGCAGGGTAATAGTAAAAAGGGAAAAACCCAATGCAACTAAAAAACCAAGAAAAGCACCTAGTGCAATATTTTCATCGACCGCACCAATGACCATGATAAGGACGCCAACGATTACCAGTGTGGTGTTCATTATTGTAGTGCGACTCAGCATTTCACCCAATAAAAAATAGCCTAAAATGCCGGACAATAAGGGCGCAGTAGCAAACATCAACATAGGCACAGCAACACTGGTTATGGTGAGAGCATATATCCAGCCAATTGATGAAAGTGCAAGACACAATGCTCCCAGCAAGGTAAAGCGATTAATACGTTTCATATTTTTAAGAACATTGCGCCTATCTCGGTAGAGGATATAAAGCAGTATTATTAGGACAGCCGCAAACATACGAGAAATTAGATACTGATAGCGATAGAGCTCCACATGGTCTAAAGAGCGTATTATTGGCGCACCAAAGCTCCACATCAGTCCCGCGCAGCAAACCAGAACAAAGCCCAATAAATGTTGATTTTGCATTTTGATTTCCTTAATAGTACCATCAAATTAGACAGTAATAATATCGCGCATTTTGTTCCTTAGTTAATTAGCTGTCCAATGATATTTTTTCACCTGAGTTATCGATATTTTCGATTTAAGAGAACATATATTAAGTGCACTATTAATTTTTTTCCATACTTGTAATTTATATATATAATATGTATATAAATTGTATACGTTATTACTTTAAATAATATTATTATGAGCGAAACACTCACTGAAAAGAATAAGAAATGGCAATTTTGGATTGATCGAGGGGGTACTTTTACCGATGTCATTGCAAAAACCCCACAAGGGGCGTTGCGCACGCATAAATTATTGTCTGAAAATCCTACCCAATACACAGATGCAGCTATTCAAGGTATCCGTGACTTGCTTGGCTTGGAGGCAGGTGAGACAATTCCAATGGATGCAATTGATTCAATCAAAATGGGTACAACAGTGGCTACCAACGCCCTATTGGAGCGCCAAGGCGAGAGGACTTTATTAGCAATTACGCAAGGCTTGGGTGATATTTTGCGCATTGGTTATCAGCAACGCCCCAAATTATTTGCCCTTGATATTCAGCTTCCCGATATTTTGTATAGTAACGTTATCGAGATTGAAGAGCGCATGAGCGCCCAAGGTGAGTGCATTAAGCCACTTGATATCGCAAAAACCAAAAAACAACTGCAAGAAGCGTTTGATCAAGGATACCGCGCTATCGCCATTGTACTATTACATGGCTATCGCTATCACGAAAACGAAAGCACAATCAAAAATATAGCACAGGGAATGGGCTTTGAGCAAATTTCCCTCAGTCATGAAGTTAGCCCGCTAATGAAAATTGTGCCTCGAGGTGATACCACGGTTGTCGATGCTTACTTGTCTCCTATTTTGCGTCGCTATGTCAATCAGGTGGAAACTGCGCTGGGCGCCCAGAGTGAAAAAACAAACAAACTGATGTTTATGCAATCTAGCGGTGGCTTGACCGATGCTCGGTTTTTCCAAGGCAAGGATGCAATCCTCTCAGGTCCAGCCGGTGGCGTAGTTGGCATGGTTAAAACATCTGAACAAGCTGGATTTAAGAAACTCATCGGCTTTGATATGGGAGGCACCTCTACAGACGTGTCACATTACGCTGGGGAATATGAACGCACGCTTGAGACGCAGGTTGCCGGTGTGCGTGTGCGTGCACCAATGATGTTAATTCACACGGTTGCAGCAGGCGGAGGCTCTATTATTCACTTTGATGGCGCGCGCTATCGAGTGGGCCCCGATTCAGCAGGTGCCAACCCTGGCCCTGCTTGTTATCGAAATGGCGGGCCGCTAACGATTACCGATTGCAATGTCATGCTAGGCAAGCTAAACCCTGAGTTTTTCCCCAAGGTGTTTGGGGGAAATGCCGATCAAAGCCTAGATGTGCAAATCGTTAAAGAAAAATTCACCCATTTGGCCGAACAAATTACAACTGCAACCGGTAAAGCTATAAATCCTTTTGAAGTGGCTGAGGGGTTTTTATTGATTGCGGTTGAATCCATGGCCAATGCGATTAAAAAGATTTCGGTTGAGCGAGGCTATGATGTTAGTGAATATACGCTTTCTTGTTTTGGTGGTGCTGGCGCGCAACACGCGTGCTTAGTGGCCGATGCTTTGGGCATGAAACGCATTCATCTTCACCCTTTTGCTGGTGTATTGTCGGCCTATGGCATGGGACTTGCGGATATCCGTACAATTAACGACTTGGCAATCGAATCTGAGCTTAACGAAGCACTTATTCAATCATTCGAGCGGAGATTCGACCAGCTAAAGACAAAAGGGCGTGGAGAGTTACTTGCCCAAGGCTTAGATGTAAACAGCATTAGTTATCGGTCTCGGGTGTTTGTTCGCTATCAAGGATCAGACAGTGCATTGGCGATTAATTTTGCCCCTCTTGCACAACTGAAAGCCGATTTTGAAAAGCGCCATAAAGCGCGCTTTAGTTTTATTTCGCCTGAAAAAGCATTAATCATTGAGTCTATCCAAGTAGAAGTTATTTGCGAAAATCAGCAAAGCCAATCTGCAGAGGTTCGAGTGAGCCCGAAAAACACAGAAACAACAGCACTACTTGAGGTGGTGATGAGTGGTAAGTCACAGCAAGTTGCTTTTTATCAACGCGATGCAATCGCCACCAATGATCTGATTAATGGTCCTGCAGTAATCATTGAACCCACATCCACGATCGTCCTTGAGCCCGGCTGGCAGGGCCGCATAAGTGATAACAACGATCTTATCCTTGAGCGCTTTGAGGTGCTCAAAAGAGACTATGCCATTGGCACCGAGGTTGATCCAATTATGCTGGAGGTTTTTAATAATATATTTATGAGTGTTGCGGAGCAAATGGGTACGGTACTTGAAAATACCGCATCATCAGTCAATATTAAAGAGCGCTTGGATTTTTCCTGCGCATTGTTTTCACCTGCGGGAGAACTTGTTGCTAATGCGCCCCATGTGCCGGTGCATTTGGGATCAATGAGTGAATCAATCAAAACAATCATTCGCGAGAACAGAGAGACAATGTCTTCTGGTGATGCATTCTTAATAAATGCGCCATACAATGGTGGCACGCATCTGCCGGATATCACCTTAATAAAGCCTGTGTATGACGCACAAAACAAGAAGGTAATCTTTTATGTGGCAAGCCGAGGCCATCATGCTGATATTGGTGGTACCGTTCCTGGATCTTCGCCTGCAGATTCTAAACACATCAGCGAAGAAGGTGTGTTAATTGATAACTTTACATTAGTTTCTGAAGGGGTGTTTCAAGAACAGGCAGTCTATGATTTATTTGCCTCAGGCGATTATCCGGCGCGTAATATTGCGCAAAATATTGCCGATTTGAAAGCCCAAGTTGCCGCTGCAGAAAAAGGCGCACATGAATTGTTAAAAGTTGTCGACCATTACTCGCTTGAAGTGGTGCATGCCTACATGCAGCACGTGCAAGATAACGCAGAAGAGTCAGTAAGGCGCGTTTTGGATGTGCTTAGCGATTCTCACTATACATACAAAATGGATGATGGTAATCAAATCTCTGTTACTATCAAAATCGATAAAGATAATCGTGAAGCGAGTATTGATTTCACTGGTACCAGTGCCCAACATCCGGGTAATTACAATGCGCCGAGTGCTATTTGTTACGCTGCTGTACTTTATGTTTTTCGTTGCATGGTTGATGATGATATTCCACTTAATGCTGGGTGTTTTAAGCCACTTAAACTCATTATTCCTAAAGGCAGTATGATTAACCCAGCCTATCCAGCAGCAGTGGTTGCTGGTAACACCGAAACCTCACAGGTAATTGTTGATGCACTATTTGGAGCCTTAGGGGTGGTTGCTGCGTCTCAAGGTACAATGAATAACTACATTTGGGGTAATGACAAAGTGCAGAATTATGAAACGATTTGCGGAGGCTCGGGCGCCAGTGAAAAACAGGCTGGGTGCAGTGCGGTACACACCCACATGACGAACACCCGACTGACCGACACCGAGGTATTGGAGTGGCGTTTTCCCGTTCGTTTAGAATCGTTTTCTATACGCCAGCAATCTGGTGGCGCTGGGCGGAATAAGGGCGGCGAAGGTGTTGATAGGCGGATGCGATTTTTAGAACCAATGATGGTTAATATCATTGCAGGGCATCGCATTGTGCCTCCGTATGGCTTAAACGGTGGAAAAAGCGGCTCTGTTGGCGAAAATTATGTAATACACGCTGATGGCAGGCGTACAGATTTAGGCACTAAGGGACAGATTGAAGTTGATAAAAATGATATATTTGTACTCAAAACCCCAGGTGGTGGAGGTTTTGGGGAAATAAAAAACTAAAGAGGAAATACGGGTGAGCGTTCATTTTACAAAAAAAGAATTTAACAGTCGCCAATCAAAAGCAATTGCTGCACTCAATGAACGTAGTCTCGATGGTTTATTAATGTTTCGCCAAGAGAGTATGTACTACCTCAGTGGCTATGACAGTTTCGGTTATGCCATGTTTCAATGTCTTTATCTAGGTTCAGATGGGCGGATGGTGCTACTTACTCGTGCGCCCGACCTCGCCCAAGCAGAGCTTACCTCTATACTTGATGACATTCGCATTTGGAAAGACGTAGCCGGAATGAACCCTGCACAGAACCTAAAACAACTATTAAAAGAACTTGGTTGTGAAAACAAAAATCTAGGTATTGAGTACGATAGCGTTGGTTTGACAGCCCACAATTACCGCTTATTAGACAGCGCTTTGGCTGGTTTTTGTAAGCTCAGTGATGCCTCTGATCTGGTCAACAAGTTACGCTATATTAAAAGCGAGAAAGAGCTTGAATACACCCGCACAGCTGCAGCCCTTGCCGACGATGCCTATGATGCTGGCATTCAATTAACAAAAGCAGGTGCGTTTGAGGGAGATATACTGGCCGCTATGCAAGGCGCGGTTTTTAAAGGCGGTGGCACTTATGCTGGCAATGAGTTTATTATCGGTTCGGGCGAACATGCATTGCTGTGCCGTTATCACGCCGGTCCACGTCATCTCGATAAAGTCGATCAAATGACATTGGAGTGGGCGGGTTGTTATCGCCGCTACCACGCCGCGATGATGCGCACTGTACTTGTCGGCGAGGCTAGGCCAGAACACCACCAAATGCACGCAGTGGCTACCGATGCACTACTCGCCTGTGAAGAGAAATTAAAACCCGGCAACACTCTGGGTGATGTTTTTGCTGCCCACGCCAATGTGATGGATTCTAGCGGATTAAAAGAGCATCGTTTAAATGCTTGTGGTTATACTATGGGTTGTGCCTACGCACCGATTTGGGTTGATTATCCAATGATTTATAAAAATAACCCAATGGTGATTGAAGAAAATATGGTGTTCTTTCTGCACATGATTTTGATGAACAGAGATAATCGTCTGGCAATGTGCCCCGGGCATTCTGTTGTTATAGGCTCAGGAGGCGCTGAACGACTTAGCCGCACATCACTTAATTTGGAGATTAAATAAGTCATGGCCTTACAAGATAACGCTATTGTTTCATCAGCGCACCTTGCACAAGGTTCAGGTGCTGTACTCTCAGAAGTGGAATACGGGATCATCGTTGCTAATAATGCCATGCAACGTTGGATTGTTCGTTGTATGGTAGCTTCTGGGGGACCAGAAGAGCTTACCTATACAGATGTCCTTGTGTTGCATAATGTTTACCATCGAAGCCGAGCCAAGCGCCTAGCAGATATTTGTTTCACCCTTAATATTGAAGATACTCACACCGTTGCTTACGCTCTAAGAAAACTCAATAAATTAAACCTAGTTAAAACAGAAAAACGCGGTAAAGAAAGTTTTTACCAAGTAGGCAAAGAGGGAAAAAAAATCTGTGAAAAATACGCTGACATTCGACAACAGTGTTTATTGAATGCGCTGGGAGATTTGGGCGTTGATGACCAACCACTACACGAGCTGGCACGATTATTGCGAACGCTTTCCGGTCTTTACGATCAAGCTGGGAGGGCAGCAACTTCATTGTAATGACAATCAATTACTAACACTGTGAAATATCATCCACAAAACTCTGAGCCACTTGACGTAGCTGAACGTTTAGGTAAACAACAATTAGTCTGTTATCCTGTTGATAGTCTCCCTTCAGCGGATATGGAGTGTTATCAAAAGGCAAGAGAAAATCTAACTCTAGTTGATGAAACTATCATTCCGCCAAGGCAGGCAAAAACTTTTTCTGTTCCAGCCGGTCATTTTTTCCGCATTGTTAGTATTGAAGGTCCACAAGTGGGTGATTTAAACCTGTGGCATAAAAACAATCTGAATGAGCGCTTTTATAGTGGCAAAACTCGTGCACTGCACGGCACCCATGTCAGCACTAGTGATCGCCTTTGGAGTAGTTTTCCCTATCTTCGACCAATGGCCACCGTAACCTTTGATACCTTGGACTGGTATGGTTGGGATGAGGATGGTGGTAGTGTCCACGATGTTATTGGCACACGCTGCGATCCGTATATTCATATGGTCCTAAACAACTATAATTATCATTTTTGCTGTCATTCGAATTTATGTAGAGCACTCGCTTCGTATGAAAAAAAATCCATTGATAAAATTGAACATTTAATCCATGATGTCTTGAATGTTTTTATGTGTACTGGCTTTACTAAGGACACTCACCAATATTTTATGAAAGCAAGCCCTGTTCGCCCAAGCGACTTTATAGAGTTCTTTGCCGAGATTGACTTATTAGGCGCCCTCTCCGCTTGTCCAGGAGGAGATTGCAGCAGCAGCCACTCGAGTGATGCAGCTGTATGCTATCCTCTTAAAGTTGAAATTTACAAGCCACATCAAGAAGCACTAATCGACTGGTCGTCGCCAGAAGTCAATAGCTATTCAGGTGAGCACGGTATCAAATGAGTTCTTCTAAAGAAGAAGGTGCAACGAAAGTGAAAGGAAATACCCCTAAAACAAGCTATTATGATTATATTATTATTGGCGCTGGCGCAGCGGGCTGTGTGTTAGCCAACCGATTAAGTGAAAACCCAGAAAATAGTGTCTGCTTAATCGAAGCGGGCGGTAGTGACAAGAGTCCATGGATTCAAATACCTGCCGGTATTTTTGGGCTTTATGGCAATAAAAAATACGATTATGCTTATAAAGGCGTGTCGCAGAAGCATTTGAACAACCGCACGATAACGATTAATCGTGGTAAATGTTTGGGCGGTTCCACTGCCATTAATTCCATGGTTTACATCAGGGGCAGTAATGAAGACTATGACCATTGGGTCGATCTTGGCTGTGAAGGCTGGTCTTATGAAGATGTTTTACCTATCTTTAAAGACCTAGAAAACGACCAAACTGGCGGCGATGCCAACTTTCACGGTGTTGAGGGTGAGTTATCGGTTGTCAACCCACAAGATGTTAACGAGGCAGCCAAGCGCTTTGTACGCGCAGGCGCTGAAGCAGGCTTGTCAGAAAATTCTGACTTTAATGCAGGCTCACAACTGGGTTTGGGAATTTATAAAGTCAAGCAAGCTAGAGGTAAACGAGTCAGTGCTTATTCGGCCTTTATAAAACCCATTAAAAGAAGACAAAATCTTAGAGTACTTAGTAATACAAAAGTACTATCCATTGATATCGATGGGGGTGTTGCCAAAGGTGTGAACATTAAAATCGATACTTTTGATTACAAAATAACTTGTCGTGAGGAGGTTGTACTTTGTGCGGGCGCTATTGATTCTCCCAGATTATTGTTAAGCTCAGGTATTGGTAATAAACAAGAGCTTGATGAATTAGGCATTGAGTGCAAGCAAAATCTCATCGGCGTTGGCGAGAATCTACAAGACCACCTAGATGCCATGGTAACAGTCAGATCCACGGTGCCAGAATCCATTGGCATCTCTTGGCGAACACTATTGAATCATGTTGTTCCAGCACCTTTTCAGTATTACTTGCAAAAAATGGGTTGGTGGACGACCAATTATGTTGAAGCGGGTGGTTTTGCCCAAACCAAATATGCAAGCGGTAATGCACCCGATATTCAGTTTCACTTTACCCCCATTTTTAGAAGCCATCGAGGCAAGAAATTTGAGTTTGGACACGGCTATTCGTTGTTTACCTGTCTGTTACAACCCCAAAGCGTGGGCAGTGTTAAATTAACCAGAGAAGGCTCACAATTAAAACTTCGGATAGACCATAATTTTCTAGCATCTTCACAAGACGAGCTTGTCATGATTGAGGCCATAAAAAAAGCCAGAGAGGTTTTTGCTTCAGCCGAGTTTGATTCTGTTCGCGGTAATGAGATGGCGCCAGGAGGCAATGTGCAAAGCGATGAACAAATATTGGAATACTTGCGCGCTACGACGAGTACTGTTTTTCACCCTGTAGGCACTTGCAAGATGGGTAACGACGACTTAGCAGTTGTCTCACCTAAAGACTTGAAAGTCAAAGGCATGAGAAATTTACGTGTTATTGACGCTTCAATTATGCCAAGCATTATCAGAGGCAATACTGCCGCCGCAACGATGATGATTGGCGAAAAAGGCGCACGGATGATATTGGCTAATCAGCAGTCTAAACAAGAAGAAACTTAATGAAATAATTTGAATTAAAGATAATTAAATCTTTTTTTTATTTTGTTAAAGAAAAAACTTGCTATCTATCCAAAACTTGATTAATATCCGCTTTTTTTGACCAACTGGGAAAGGTTATGAACATGCCAAGAACAAAATTCATTCCAAACGGTGACAAGATCGTTCACACGTTTAGTGATGCTGAGTATAAAAATAGACAAGAGCGCTTAAGGCAGCATATGGCTGCAAATAATATTGAAGCAGTCATTTTTACTTCTATTCATGGTATTAACTATTACAGTGATTTTCTTTACTGCTCATTCGGCCGTCCTTATGCATTGGTTGTTACTCAAGACAAGGCAACGACTGTCACAGCTAACATTGATGGTGGACAGCCATATCGCCGTACTTTTGGTGAAAATCTGGTTTATACCGACTGGCAAAAAGATAGCTTTTTTTACGCCCTACAAACACTGGTTGCAAACAAGGGAAAAATTGGTATTGAGCACGATCACATCACCATGGAGCGCCTAAACAAATTGCAAGATGCTTTTGATAAAGCACAACTTATCGATATTTCTGTTGATTGTATGAATATGCGATCAATTAAGTCTGACGAAGAAATTGCCCATATTATTCATGGCGCTAATATTTGTGATATTGGTGGTGCTGCATTGGTCGAAGCCATTAAAGAGGGTGCACCGGAGCATGAAGTTGCGCTTCACTCTACACAGTCAATGATCAGAGAAACAGCAAAAAGGTTTCCAAATTCCGAACTGATGGATACTTGGACCTGGTTTCAATCAGGCATCAATACCGATGGCGCGCATAACCCAGTCACCACTCGACAAGTGCAAAAAGGCGACATTCTAAGTCTAAACTGCTTTTCAATGAATTCTGGTTATTACGTCGCCCTTGAGCGCACATTGTTTTTCGATCACGTTGATGATGCTTCGTTAAAGCTTTGGGAAGTGAATGTTAAGGTGCACGAAGAAGGCATGAAGCTCATCAAGCCTGGCGTGGCTTGTAAAGACATTTCGCTTGAGCTTAATAAGATATTTGAAGAATATGGTTTGCTTGAGTCTCGCACTTTTGGTTATGGCCACTCGTTTGGTGTTCTATCACACTACTACGGCCGTGAAGCTGGCGTGGAGTTACGCGAGGACATCGACACCGTTTTGCAAAAGAACATGGTAGTCTCTATGGAGCCGATGATTATGATCCCAGAAGGGCAACCAGGTGCGGGCGGATATCGTGAGCATGACGTGATGGTAATCACTGAAGATGACGCCTATGATATCACTGAGTTTCCGTACGGTCCCGAGCACAATATCATCACTGATTAACTGCATGGTTTATTTCGATTTTATCAATTGAATAATGTCATCGTACTACTGAAGCTTCACTGATAAAATTCGCAATTTTTACAGCTGCTTGAACTCAATTAATTGAGCTGCTGTTCAAGAGTTGGTTTGTAACGCTTATAAAGGCACCTCAAAAGAGGTACTGATGTTGTTAGGCTGCTACAATGATGTTTTGTTCGTGTTGTCTTGTAGAGTGAATATGAGTTCAATAAATTTTCCAAATATTGATCATGAAAATTTGCCAAAGTGGGAAGGAGACTTAGCACCCCTTGAGTGTATAGAGGTCATAGAAGAAACACATAACGTCAAGAGCTTTAGGTTTAAATCAAAAAAAGATGCTTGGTTTCAATTTTTGCCAGGTCAGCACACTACACTTTTTTTGAATATTAATGGCACGGATGTGATGCGCACCTACACTATTGCCTCCAGCCCAACTAGACCCCACACCATCACCATTACTTCAAAGCGCATGGGTGGTGGTATTGTGACCAATTGGATGCACGACAACCTCAAAGTGGGTGATTGTATCGATGCACTCAATATTGGTGGTTCTTTCAGTGTGGCCCTTGACAAACCTAGACGCAAAGTCTTACTGATGTCGGGTGGGAGTGGTATTACGCCAATGCTGTCGATGACACGTTACTTTGTTGACTTGGCAATTGATGTCGATATTGTTTTTGTATATAATGCACAAACGCCCGAAGATTTAATTGGCAAATACGAATTGGATTATTATGCTCACCACCAAACTAATTTTGATTTACATTATGTTTGTGATAAAGCGGATTCGAGTTGGCAGGGTGAAAGTGGTTTTTTAGATTCAAAAATGTTGACTCGTTTGGTGCCAGACTTTCTTGAGAGAGAGGTGTATTGTTGTGGTCCCGAGGCTTATATGGTGAATGCTCAAGACCTACTTGACAAAGGTGGCTTTGATATGAGTTGTTACCACCAAGAGAGTTTTGATATTGAAAGCTCAACAGCGCAACAAAATATGGCTGAGCCACGTGAGGAGCCTTTAGATGTACCTGAGTTTAGTGGCGAGGTTGTCGAGTACATCGTGACATTAAGTGAAACTGGCAAAACAATCCCTTGTCAAAGCAATACTACTATTTTGGATGCAATTCAAAAGCAAGGTATTGGTGTGCCATTTGCCTGTTCGATGGGTATGTGCGGTACGTGCAGAGCGAAAATGACCAAGGGTACGGTTGACATGGATGCTCAGGGCGGACTATTGAAATCCCACGAGGAAGAGGGATACATTCTAACCTGTTGCTCACACCCTACAAGCGATGTAGTGCTTGATTTATAGAATTTTAGATAGAGTTATATTATGCAAAAAAAATATTCTTGGTATTCGCTATTAAAAGCAGGCTTAAGCGGCCAAGACTGGGATCAGGCGATTCCATTAGTCGAACCTAAGTCGAAATACGACGTCATTATTGTTGGCGGTGGTGGTCATGGTTTGGCCACGGCTTATTATTTGGCAAAAGAGTGTGGCATTACTAATATTGCTGTTCTCGAAAAAGGCTATATTGGTGGTGGTAATACCGCCAGAAATACCACCATCATACGCTCGAATTATTTAAGAGACGAGGCTTCAAGCCTGTACGAACACGCAATGAAATTGTGGGAAGGTATAAGTGAAGATTTAAACTTTAACGTGATGTTTTCGCAGCGCGGTGTTTACAACCTGGGTCATACATTGCAGGATATGCGCGATATCGAGCGTCGAGTGAACGCCAATGTGCTAAACGGCATTGATGCTCAAGTGGTGACTGCTAAAGAAATTAAAGAACAAATTCCAATTATTAACACGTCGCAAAATGCCCGCTACCCTATTATGGGTTCTTCTTATCAGCCTCGTGGAGGTGTTGCGAGACACGACGGCGTTGCCTGGGGTTTTGCCAGAGCAGCCGCAATGCTAGGTGTGGATATTATTCAAGACTGCGAAGTTGTTGGAATCGAAGTTGAAGAGGGCCGTGTTAAAGGCGTTAAAACCACTCGTGGGGATATTATGGCGGATCGTATTGGCTGTGTCAGCGCGGGTCACTCCTCTGTTTTGGCAAAAATGGCTGGCCTAAGATTGCCAATCGAAAGCCATCCTTTGCAAGCCTTTGTATCTGAAGCAATGAAGCCAGTTTTACACACAGTTGTGATGTCAAATGCGGTTCACGGTTACATCTCTCAAAGCGATAAGGGCGATTTAGTTATTGGTGCGGGGATAGATGGCTACAGTTCGTATGCACAGCGTGGCGCTTCTCGAGTCATTGAGCATTCTGCAGCTGCAATATTAGAAATGTTCCCGATATTTTCACGTGTTCGTATGAACCGACAATGGGGCGGTATCGTTGACGTATGTCCAGATGCTTGTCCAATTATTAGCCCAACAAAAGTTCAGGGCTTGTACTTTAATTGCGGTTGGGGCACAGGCGGCTTTAAGGCAACACCTGGATCGGGTCACGTGTTTGCACATACGATTGCACAAGATAAGCAACACCCTCTAGCAGTACCATTCCATTTAGATCGTTTCACCACTGGCGCACTCATTGATGAGCATGGCGCTGCAGGTGTGGCACATTAATAAGGATAGATATTATGTTTTTAATTCATTGTCCATATTGCAACGAAGAAAGAGAGCAGGAAGAGTTTTCACCTGCAGGTGAGGCGTTTATTGCTCGCCCTGTGGAGCCTGAAGGTATTAGTGATGAGGCTTGGGCGGATTACGTTTTTTATCGTACAAACCATAAGGGCTATCATTGGGAGCAATGGGTACACAGCAACGGCTGTCGCAAGTACTTTATGGTTGAGCGCTCAACCATAACCCACGAAATTTTAAAAGTCGCTGCTTTTGGCGCGGATATTAGCGAGTAAGTATTATGAGAGTTGAGCAACTAACGAGCAATCAAATCGATCGTTCGAAACCACTTACTTTTATTTTTAATAATAAAAAGTATAAAGGTTTTGAAGGCGATACTTTGGCTTCAGCTTTAATTGCAAATGACGCACTGTTGTTTGCCAGAAGTTTTAAATATGGCCGCAAACGTGGTTTGATAGCGGCCGGTGTTGAAGAACCTAATGCATTGGTTTCTTTAGAAATGGGCGGGCGTTATACGCCTAATCTGAAAGCAACAGAAATTCCTCTTTATGATGGTCTTAGCGCTAAAAGTGCAACCAATCCGAACAGCTTTGATTTGCGTGCCTTTATCAAGCCGTTGCACCGCTTCATGCCGGCTGGTTTTTACTATAAGACATTTATTAAGCAAACGGTTTGGGCAAAAGTAGAAGACAGTCTGCGAGCCCTCTCTGGTTTCTCTGAAGCGCCAACGGAAGAGGATGTTGATGTCTATGATCATGTTCACCATCACGCTGAAATACTCATTATTGGCGGCGGTGTGGCCGGTATGTCAGCAGCCTTGGAGGTGCTGAAAAGTTCAGATAATGAGCGTGTTATTTTGGTGGATGAGCGCTCTAGATTGGGTGGCGAGATATTTAATGAATTTTCCTCTGACGAGCAGTCTCTGAAGTGGTTTGAGGAAGCGGTTGCTGATTTGTGTGGTTTTGCTAAAGAGCAAAGAGATCGATTTATGATGCTAACTCGCGCTACGGCCTTCGCTTGGCACGATCAAAATTATGTTGAAGTACTAGAGACGCATGCTACGGGCGAGAGTTTATCTTCAGATGGCAGCCAAGTGAGAAAAACCCTTCATAAAATTCGCGCTAAAGAGGTGATTCTAGCAACAGGCGCTCACGAACGCCCAATGCTATTTGAGGCAAACGATTTGACCAATATTATGCTCAGTCAGTCGGTCAGAAGATACTTAAATGAATTTGGCGTTGTATCGGGCAAAAAAGTTGTTGTTTATGGCAACAATGATAGTATTTATCAAACGGCCAAAGACCTACACAGCAGCCGTATTGCTTGCACAGTGATTGACGTAAGATCTGCAGAGCCTTTAAATACACACGCGGAAAAGCTAAAACAAAGCGGTGTTAAAGTATTACAGGGTTATGCAATTGTTAAAGCATATGGTTCTGACAAGGTTGAGGGTATTGACATTGCTTTGGCAACACATCAAGGCACAAGCTGGGAAATTATCGGTGATAGCGAATCATTAAGTTGTGACTTATTGGTAACATCTGGTGGTTTTAATCCGGTTGTTCACCTAGATTGTCATACGGGAGCTAAGGCTACTTTTGACGAAACTTCGCAAGCATTTTTGCCGGAAAAAGAGCGTGTAAATCGTCAAACTTGCGGCGCTGTTAGCGGCGTCGGCGCATGGCAAGATACTATTGTTGATGGCAAAAACAAAGCACAGTTAACGCTACAATCCTTGGGTGTTGTTAGTGAAACGAATGGCGCTGACATGAGTGAAAACCATGCAAACTATTTTAACGTTAGCGAATTTTTTACGCCTAAGTCCATCATTAACCGTCCAAAAGTTTTTCTTGATTTACAAAACGACGTCACTACATTAGACGTGGCGCTTTCAATTAGAGAGGGTTACCGCTCAATAGAGCACATCAAGCGCTATACCGCTATGGGCTTTGGCACAGACCAAGGTAAAACGGGCAATATCAATGGCATTGCTGTTGCGGCCACTATTCTTGGTAAAACAATGGCTGAAGTTGGCACAACCACTTTCCGCCCTGCCTATACGGGTGTTGATTTCGGCGCTTTAGCTGGTCGAGAAAATGGTGGATTATTTGATCCACAGCGCTTTACTACGATCCACGATTCTCATGTCGCCAAAGGCGCTGAGTTTGAGATTGTTGGTCAATGGTATCGCCCATGGTATTATCCAAAAGCTGGCGAAGATATGCATCAAGCTGTCCACAGAGAGTGTTTAGCTGCAAGAACTTCATTAGGCATGATGGATGCTTCTACGTTGGGAAAAATTGATGTACAAGGCCCTGATGCGAGGGAGTTTTTATCGAGAGTGTATACCAACACTTGGATGAAGCTTGCACCTGGAAGTTGTCGTTACGGACTTATGTGTAACGAAAAGGGCATGATTATCGATGACGGTGTGTCAACATGTATTAGAGAAAATCACTTTATTATGACCACTACAACGGGTGGTGCTGCCAGTGTTTATTCAACACTGGAGATGTGGCTACAAACAGAGTGGAGTCATCTAGACGTTCATCTTAATAGTGTGACCGATCATTATTCTACTGTTGCTGTTGTAGGACCTAATGCGCGTAATCTGATGAAATTACTCTGCCAAGATGTTGATTTTGATCGTGAAAATTTCAAATTTATGCAATGGCGTGAGGGCACAGTTTGCGGTGTTAAAGCACGCATTATGCGCATCAGTTTCTCTGGTGAGCTTGCTTATGAAATCAATGTGGAGGCTAATTACGGTCGCTACATTTGGGATCAAGTGGCAACCGTCGGTGAAAAATACAATATTACGCCGTACGGCACCGAGTCAATGCACGTCCTTCGTGCGGAAAAAGGCTATATTATTGTTGGCCAAGACACCGATGGCTCAATGACACCAGCTGATGTTAATATGAATTGGATTGTATCAAACAACAAGCCGTTTTCATTTATTGGTCAGCGCTCGCTCTCTATTGCCGCGCTCAGTGCTGAAAATCGCTTTCAATTAATTGGTCTATTAACAAAGGATGCTGCCCTGGTTCTGCCAGAAGGAGCACACATTGTCGACAGGGGTGGTAAATCCATTGGCTATGTAACTTCAAGTTACTTTAGTCCAATATTGGGTAGATCAATCGCGATGGCGCAAATGCAGGGCGGTTTGAGCAAGATTGGTGAAACAACTATTGTAAAAATAGTACAGGAAAAACAAGGCCTTAAAGAAATTCCTTGTGAAGTATCGAGCAGTGTTTTTTATGATATTAAAGGTGAGAGAGTAAACGGTAATGACTAATTCAACAACAAATTTCAAGCCGGTTTTTGCCTCAACATTCGAGTCTATGACTGATGATGAGGGCTATTTAATTAACCAAGAAGGTCTTTCGTGTCTTGAGATTTGTGATAAAGCCATTGTTATTTTGCGAGCATCTAAAGACCTTGAACAAACAAAAAAAACCGCTAAAGAGAACTGGGGCGCTGACCTGCCCGAGCCACTTTGCATTTCGCAGGGCAATGACAGCATTCAGTGTTTTTGGATTAGTCCAGATGAATATTGGCTAGTACATTCTCAATTTCAAAGAGACGTTTTATGGCAAAAACAAGCCGCCCTACCTGAAGATATGTCATTAGTTGACAATACAGGCGCTTATGGCGCTTTGCACTTCAAGGGTGATAATGTGCACAAGCTTTTGTCTCGCTGGATGGGCTATGATCTAAGTGGCAAGCTTAATATAGGCAAAGTTGTGTCAACCACTCTAGGTCAGGCGCCGGTGGTTGTTTACCGTGAAACAGAGAGTGAGTTGATGATTTTGGTTAGGCATTCATTCTCTCATTATGTTGCAGGTCTTTTGACAGACAGCGCAAAACGTCTTTAATAAGATAAATTGAACGGAGAAGTCGGATGCAGAAAGTAAGCTTTACTAAAATGGAAGATGGCACTGCAGAGGATTACGCTTTTCTTGATACTTTAGAAGATCAATACAAAGCCGCATTACCGACTAGGTTGATTGAGACTTTAAAGGGCTTGAGCGCAGGCCTTTCGGGTTATCAAATTTCTCGCCTAGATCACAGTCTTCAAGGTGCGACTCGTGCTCATCGTGCTGGTGAAGACCTAGAACTTGTGATGGCCATTCTATTTCACGATATTGGCGACGAGCTTGCGGTTTATTCTCACTCTGAAATGGCAGCGGCTATTTTGCGCCCTTTTGTCTCAGAGAAGGTTTACTGGATCATTAAGCACCACGGCGTTTTCCAAATGTATTACTACGCTCATCACTGTGGTGGTGATAGAAATATTCGCGAAATGTTTAGTGGCAGCCCTTGGTATGAAGAAGCGATTCGTTTTTGCCATGAGTACGATCAAAACTGCTTTGATCCTATCTATGACTCAGAGCCTTTAGAGTTCTTTGTACCCATGATTGAACAATTCTTTTCCGCACCAAGAGCCGATGACGCTGAAGAGCTTGCTAGGTATGGCAATAGAGCGTAGCATAAGATAGTTTAATATCTGAAGTAGCGGCTTTTGGCCGGCTATTTATCCCCTTGTTTTAATTACCTTATGGTAAGATTGCCCGTTCATTCTTTCAACTGATTAGGGGCGATCTGTTGAGTGTTCTTTTTAGTAAGTTTACGGTGCGTCAAATTCATTTATTGATTTTTTTGTCGGTTGGCGGGCTCATTGGCTATGCAGCTTATAGCATCAAGATTTTAGGTTTAGAGGCCTGTCCGCTGTGCATCACCCAGCAGTTTTTTTATTGCATTATTGGCATAATCGCTTTTAGCGCTTTTCTACACAACCCAAGAGCCAGAGTGTATCGAATTTATGCAAGCATTATTTTCCTTGCATCTGGTTTTGGCATTTGGATTGCTGGTCGTCAAGTGTGGTTACAAAGCCTTCCAGAAGATGAAGTGCCACTTTGTGGCCCGCCTTTGGAGTACATTTTGGAAGTGTTTCCATTCGCTGATTTGTTAAACGCTCTGTTTATGGGTGATGGTAATTGTGCTGAAATACCGTGGACATTCTTGGGTGCCAGCATGGCACTTTGGTCTTTGCTTTGTTTTATTGCTTTCTTATTATTAAGCTTTATTGTAATGATGAGATCTAATTCTATTTATCGGTAAATAAGGAGTCCGTATGTTAAGATTCCAGTTGATTTCAAACTACTCAAAATAACGATTCGTGGCTGATTTTAAACAAACAGTTCAGGGCTTATTTAATGCTGTTGATGTTCAAATTAACGGTTCTAGGCCATGGGATGTTCATATACATAACGAAGGCTTCTACGCACGCATCCTTACCCACGGCTCCTTAGCATTTGGTGAAAGCTATATGGATGGCTGGTGGGATTGTGAGGCTCTAGATCAATTGTTTGAGAGGCTCCTGTCTGGCCGTATAGACAAGCGAGTAACAGCAAAAGACCCTTCCTTTTTATTGGTGTTATTGAGGGCGTATATTCTTAACGCCCAAAGTATCAAAAGAGCTTTTATGGTGGGCGACCAGCACTACGATATAAGTAACCGTCTTTTTTCCTTGATGCTTGACGAGGGAATGAATTATTCCTGTGGCTATTGGAAAGACGCCAAAGATTTGAACCAAGCACAAGTTGATAAACTCGATTTAATCTGTCGAAAAATGCATTTAAAGCCAGGAATGAGCGTTCTTGAGATTGGCTGTGGTTGGGGTGGTTTCGCAAAATATGCCGCTCAAAATTATGGTGTTAGCGTTCATGGTGTCACAATCTCCAAAGAGCAGATGCGATACGCCGAGGATGTTTGCCAAGGTTTAGATATTAGTATTGAATTGAAGGATTATCGAGAACTCAATACAGAGTACGACCGTATTGTATCAATTGGCATGTTCGAACATGTGGGCTATAAAAATTATCGCAATTATATGAAAGTTGTGCAACGTTGTCTTAAAGACGACGGTTTGTTTTTGCTGCATACGATTGGCAGAAACAACTCCGACCGAACAACGGAAGCTTGGATTAATAAATACATTTTTCCAAACGGTATGACGCCTTCAGTGCAACAAATTGGCAAAGCAACAGAAAGCCTATTTATCATCGAAGACTGGCACAGTTTTGGTCAGGATTACGACAACACTCTAATGGCTTGGCATGAAAACTTTCAAAACAATTGGCATAAGTTAGAGCAGACTTACGATGAACGTTTTCATCGTATGTGGCAGTATTATTTGTTAATGTGTGCGGGTAGTTTTCGGGCTAGGCGCAATCAATTGTGGCAACTGGTGTTATCCAAGAAGGGTATAAAGGGTGGTTATACTTATAAAAACAACCTAAGATTTGAGTAGTTTTTTTAACATTTAGTTCATTAAAGGAGCGCCATGTCACTTAAGCTCGTCAGTTTCAAAGCCTGTCCCTTTGTCCAAAGAGTTGTAATCGCTCTCGAAGTAAAGGGCATTGATTACGACATTGAATATATTGATTTAGCTTGCCCGCCAGACTGGTTTTTAGCCATCTCACCACTTAAAAAAGTACCGTTGTTGATCGTTGAAAATCAGGTTATTTTTGAATCCAGCGTTATTAATGAGTACATTGATGAAGCCTTTCCAGTCAATCAGCTTCATCCAAAGGATCTTCTATTGAGGGCGCAAAACCGTAGTTGGATGGAGTTCTGTAATGGTATTTTTATGGCAACCTTCCGGCTCACGATTAATGAATCTCAAGCCGAATTTAAACAAACTCTTTCTACACAGATGAAAGACTTTGATCAACTTGAAAAAAACCTTATCAACAAGCCATTTTTCAATGGAGAGAATTTTTCGTTGGTTGATGCGACATATGCGCCTACTTTCCAGAGGCTTAATTATTTGCATCAACTTCATGGCGCGATTTTCGATAAAAAACGTCATCCACGAATTGTCCAATGGAAGAATAAATTGTTAAATTTGGCGGAAGTAAAAAGATCGTGTGTTCCTGAAATTGAGGAAATATATTACAAATTACTGTGGACACGACAAGGCTATATTACACAGTTTATGAACGAGTCTGAATTTGGTGAAAAACCCAATAGAAGCATTTACTAGCATCAGTAGCATGATCGTAAGAATATTCAGAGTCAGAATCTACCCACAAATGCGTGAAGAGTTCGAGGAAAGGTTTACCTCCATTTCGATTAATGCCGTTAATAATGCCAAAGGCTCGATTGCAGTAACAATGGGTATGCCAACAAAATGGTCACCGAATGAATATTCAATGATTTCCCACTGAAAAGATACGAATTCCTTAAAAGCTTTTGCTGGCAACGATTGGTCGCAGCCGCATATCCCAGAAGGGATAGCTAAGTTTGTAGATAAGATGTGGGTGCATCATTTTGAGTCAAATTGAAAATTTGCCAAATTTTCATATTCTCCAATTGTGAACGTTGGTCTAGCGTTTAAAAATGAATTAAATCAGTGTTTTTAAGCTCAATAATGGCGTTATTTGGTCTTTTTGAGTAAGGAAGTTCCCTTCTAAGTGGTGTTTTATAGGCCATTTCGAAAATTTCTGAAATTTTTGGCGAAACCCTTTTTTGGAAATTTATCAAATTTCCTCTTTTAGGCTTTGTCACCTTTCTGAGTGCCCAGAAAGGTAACCGAAAGAAGGCATCCTGTGCGTGGCCTACCCATGGGTGCAAAACAATCTCAATCTTTCTAATCCCACTCCACTAGTTTTTCTGAACTCGTTGACCTGCTGTGAGCGTTGCGAGGGAATGCCCTCGGGGTGCAAACAGACGAAAAACTTAGCGTTTCGTTTCAATAAGAATGATTTGATTTGGTTTTGTAAGGGGAAAGTCAAAAACCCCAGTGGGTTGACCAGTGGGGTTTTTGAATAATTAAGAGCTATACACTTCCATCTTTTTCAACAACTAATATCCTCGCTTCACCAATGGGATGAGCCACATGTTCTGTGCCGATGGAAGCGTAGAAGATATCTCCAGTATTGAGTATCGTTGGTTCTTCTTTTCCCTCTTTTTTATAAAGCATATTTACTCGGCCTTCTAAAACAACAAACACTTACTCACTGTCATTGGTATGCCATTTATAAGGCTTATCAGTCCAATGTAAGCGCGTTGTAATACCGCTCATATTGGCAATATCTAAGGCATCCTAAGCTTTCGTTGGTTTGAATTCTTTACTACAGATTATTTTCATGCTTGCTCACTTATTCATAAGGAGTAATAGCTGGTGGCTAGGATTCTGCCAAGTTTCTTAGTTCCTCCCCAGACAGTCGATAGGTTATCCACTCATTTTGAGGTTTGGCTCCAAGTGAGTCATAGAATTTAATTGCAGGCTGATTCCAGTCGATTACACTCCATTCAAACCTACCACAACCTTTAGAAACTGCCAACTGAGCAAGATATTTTAACAGGGATTTTCCGGCGCCACTTCCACGCTCAGTAGCCGATACATAAAGATCTTCAAGGTATAAACCGTGCCTCCCAAGCCAAGTTGAGTAATTGAAAAAATAGACGGCAAACCCAATGGGGGTCCCGTTTTTCTCACAAATAATGGCCTTAGTTGAAGATCCAGAATTAAAAAGTGAGTTTGCTATGGATGATTCTGTGGCAATTACTTCATTCTCGGCTTTTTCATACTTGGCCAGTTCTTTAATAAATCCTAGAATAATATTTGAGTCTTTTTTAGTTGCCTCTCTGATGGTAATATTTGACATTGAAACTTCCTTGTAATAATTAATATGGTCTCATTGGGTGATTTATTTTATACCACACATATTGGCAATATCTAGGGCACCCCAAGCTTTCGTTGGTTTGAACTCTTTACTACGGATTATTTTCATGAGTGTCTTATAAATATCTTTTAAATAATTAAGCTCATCACAAGATAACTGGCAAGGCCATACACAGCTAAAAGACTTAAGCTCATAAATAATCCTCTGGCATTGTCTTTGCCATAAAGATAGCTATAAGTGTAACCCAATCGTGCAACTGCAAAGCCAACGAGCCATACCGTTGCAACAATGGTAGGTGGCGAAGAAAAGACAAAAATCAATGCCAATAGAACGTAATAAACGACATTCTCTTTGGTATTTTGGTGTGTACTATGATGGCGCTCAAGTTCGCTAATGCCTTTTTTGGTTGCATCTCCTCTATTCGTGCCACTTGCCAACCACTCTTCTGGTGTTGAATACATCTTAAATCGAACACGGGTTAGCTCGGTGGCTGTCATAAGCCAAGTATGGTTAAGCACCAGTAAAACTGTGGCAATGATTAGCGTTTGAAATAATTCATTAGATGGTAAAGTTACAACGAAAGGATGCACTTCAAAAACAAAAATATTCAGAGCCACACTCAAAAGAATTACAACTATTCGATAAATCACCACAATACTCATGGTGCGCTTTTGGCGTTTCATTTCTTCGGTGTTTAGAGTCATGAGTTGTCCTTATGAAGTAGTGTGGTCAATTCTTCTAAAGTGGGTTTTGTTTTGTATTGAGTGCCTTTACTTGAAACAATATCCCACTCGGCTTTTGAGTCAATGAACAGGTGGGCTCTTACTTCCAACTTGCTCGTGTCGTCAAGTGTGCCAGCGGGAATCCAATAATAAGATGCGCCACTTTTATTGGGCACGGAAGAGCCGCAATGTTTGCAAAATGCACTGTGGTAGCCTGATTTCTCAATGTACGAAGTAACTTCTGCTTCACCAGAGCTCCATTTAAAATCGTCAGCTTGAGTAAAGCAGCCTGCATTGAAAGCAGAGCCGGTTAATCTTCTGCACTGTGAACAGTGGCAATGGTAAATTCCAAGTCTTTCGCTCGCGACTTCAAATGTCACCTTCCCGCATAAGCATTGACCCTTCATTACTCGCCTAGTCTAAAGGGCGGATATTCGTCGGTGGTTAACAAAATTGCGTAAGCAGCCACTCTTAAAAACCAGCGCAAGACACCTTCGACAAAATCAAATACCCCTTTTGGGTATCGTCCGGTGAAAAGAATTGCGAACCAAACGAAAACACTGCAAAGCACGACGCCAATCTCTAAAAAACAAAGAATAATTATATGCGGTATAGCGAGAAACCACTTGTACAGAGGCTTCCATTTATCAAGGTCTTTTTCAACATCTGGATAAGGGATATCCACATGCACCGCCTGATCTTCATCACTTGAGGGGTATTCGTCTCTCATCAACAATCCATAGGCAATAACGCGAAGCGAAAAGTTTGTCAACGCTACATTCCAATCAAACCACCATTTCGGGTATTTTTGCTTAAATAGGATCAATAATAACACAGGGAAAAGCAATGCCCCAATTGAGGAAAGCATGCCAAGCACTATCAAAACTGGAATTACTAGAATTAATCGAATGAATGCGGTTGATTTGTCGGATGTTTCTGAATAGTCAATACTTAGGTTGACGGGGTATTTATTCATCATTAGTGCCCTATAATGCCAAAAACACATATCATACCAACCTTTAATTAACTAAAATTAGCACCATCTTGCTCAAATGGATTATTTTAAACTATAAGATTAGAAATACTGAGTTATCCTTTTTGTTTAGATTATATAAGCCTAACTGAGCTGATAGAGGAATAGTTTTATGGCATCAGAATTAATAGATAGTACAAGCCGTGTGCGAGATTTCCTTTTTTCTAGGGGCTTGTCTATTCATATTAAAGAGTTTTCCAGTCACACGAGAACAGCGCAAGAGGCGGCTGATAGTATTGGCTGCTCAGTATCTCAGATTGCCAAATCTTTAGTGTTTAGAGAAGAAACAACCGATTTACCAATTCTCGTCATTGCCTCTGGCTCGAATCGAGTGGATTTGAAAAAAATACAACAAGCCACAGGTTTAAAGCTGGGCAGAGCGAACGCAAAATATGTCAAACAAAGAACCGGTTATACAATTGGAGGAGTGCCGCCAGTTGCGCATAATAAACCCTTGGAAACCTTGTTGGATTTAGATCTTAAAAAACACGCAGTAATTTGGGCTGCAGCAGGTACACCTTTTGCTGTTTTTCAACTAAAGCCTGATGATTTAAACCTTCTTACAAAAGGCACGTGGGTTGATTTATCGGAAGAAGTATAAACAAATATCGGTTCTTCGAAGCAGTCACAATTTTACAAATGAATATATAAACGTCAACAATATTCAAACATACCTTTAACCATCGCCACAGCATCACAACCCGCATCGAGGGCCAAATGTTGATTATCGAAGGTGATACCGCCAATACCAACAATAGGCAAACTTAATTTACTTTTCGCTTGCTCTATCACTGACAAGGGGCAATGCTTTGCATTGGGTTTAGTGGACGATGCGAACAACGCACCAAAAGCAACATAGCTTGCACCTTCACTCTGTGCTTTGATGGCTAAATCGAGCTGATTGTAACAAGAAACACCAATAATGGAGTTTGCCCCTAATTGTGTTCTTGCTATGTGAACGGATGAATCGCTTTTACCGAGATGAACGCCGTCAGCGCCAACTTTTTGACAGAGGTTAATATCATCATTGACTATAAATAAAGTATTATGTGTGGAGCATAGTTCGCGCAACTGCACTGCTTCATGATATTTCAGTTGCTCGTTTTCAGTTTTGTGGCGGTATTGGAGAATAGTGACTTTATGCTTGGTTATCGCATCTTCAATCAGTGCGATATCTACTTTTTTATTCGGCGTGATTGCGTATAACCCTTGTATTTTTTGAGTTGAGACCTTTGTACTAGCCATTTAAAATTTGCTGAGTGATAAAAATGAATAAAAAATGTGTAAAAATGCGAAATTAATAGTATTGACTATTGATGAAAAATTTTCTGTACTTTTTAACATTTTTGGTTTCAGCCCTTTGGGATAGGAGATTTTTGCCACTTTCCTGCGTTAAATTTTATCACTTGACAACAAGTAGATTTTCTAAAAATTATGCCTTGAAAAATAACAAAAATCCCACTATCAGATTTAAAATGTTTTATACAAAGGTCTCGATTTAACATAATGGCTTTTTTTCAATCCCGGAAAATACAATCGTTTGCGACTTTTATTATAATCGCTGTTATTGCACTGTGGATGAATCAAGACGCCTTCTTGACTGTCGATGTTGTTGCAGATACAAATAGCGAAAATGAGTCCATCAAAGAACAAATTAAGGTGGCGCCGTATCTTGAGAAAATTGAAAACTTTGCCCTAGAAGAGTACACCGAAGATCAATTATTGTCACATTATATTGAGGCTGAAACCTACTATAATTTTGAAAATTCACCCATTCTTTTATTAAATATTAAAGTGACGACATACGATGAACTTGGCAACGAAGGTTTTATTTTGTCCTCGAACCGTGCCAACTTTTTGCGCTCAGGCGAAGTGTTTTTTAATGGTGAAGTCAGCATTCAGTCTAGGAGTGGTGTAGCACACGAGATTTACACTGAGTCGCTAATTGTTCGTGAAAAAATGAAGCAAATCAAGAGTGACAGGGATGTTGTTTATCTGGGTGAGGGCTCTAAGATTCATGCACAGGGTATGCTGATGAGCGCTGATGATGATACAATGGAGCTCAAGGGTGAAATCCGTATCGAACAGGATTCTGGTGCAGTGATTAAAACCAAGAATTTATATGTTGACCAGTCTGATGGACAAAAATACTATCGCACTAGCGAACCTACAGTTTATGTGTCGGAAGGGAGTACCATCAATGCTTACAAAGGCATGGATTTAGACATGAATAAGAATTATATGCAGCTATTGGGGAAAGTGGAAATTTTGCAAAATTCAGGGAGTAAAATAGTTAGCCATGATCTTATTATTGATCAATCTAACGGCGGTGAGATTTACAAGTCAGACCACCGAACGCATTATCAATCAAAAGCGACTGACATCAAGGCGAAAAGCTTATATTATGATGCAAAAACACAAATCATTGAATTGACGGGAGGCGTGACAGGCGTTTATGAATAAAAGTATTGTATTGATGTTGGTTTGCCTATCTACGCTTGTCCTTGCATTGCCAGAAGATGCTGATCAAGCGATTGAAATTGAGGCACAAACTGTTGTTGTTAATGAGAGCACTGGGTTTAATGAGTTCACGGGTAACGCCGTCGTAAAACAGGGCTCGCTTGTTTTGTTGGCAGAGGTGATTCAAGTACAAACTAACGATGATGGGGTTGTCAGTATGATAGCCAAGGGCACTGCAGAAAATCCAGCGAAGTATAGCCAAATTCAATCGAATCGAGCGCGTGCTATTGAGGCATCGGCTATTCTAATCACTTATGATGTTAAAAAAGGAATGATTTATCTGGTTGGGGATGCTTACTTGATGCAAGGTTTTGACTCATTTAGCGGAGAAACGCTGGATTATGATATTGATAATGATAAGGTACTCGTCAAAGGCTCAGAAGATGGCACAAAGCGAGTCAAGTTTATAATCAAAATGTAGCCAATGAGTTGTGCGATCAAGGCGAGAATTCTTGGCAGAGTTCAGGGCGTATTCTTTCGATCTTCAGCACAAACTGAAGCAATCAAACTAGGCATAACAGGTTGGGTAAAAAATATCGAAGAGGGTGTTGTATGTGTTGAGGCCGAAGGCGACGAGAAAAATATAGAGCAATTTATACTCTGGTTGCACACGGGCCCGAAATTTGCCAAAGTAGAGCAGGTCATTATCGAAAGCAGAGAAGCTTCCGATTCATTTCAAGGCTTTGATATTCGCAACTAGCTTGTATTATTAACTATCAAGCGCCCCAGAAATTCTTTGCTTAACTTCGTATAACGCGCCAACACCACTCACTACGGAAAATTTTAATCCACTTGAGATTTTAAGTGCGTCGTCGCTGTAGTAGTCAACCAGAGGTTGGGTTTGTTCGTGATAAACGCCCAAGCGATCGCGGACAATTTCCTCGAGGTCGTCAGCCCTTTGAATTAATGGCTCACCTGTTTGGTCGTCTTTACCCTCGACTCTTGGCGGGTTGAAAACAACATGATACGTTCTTCCCGAAGCCGAATGCAGACGTCTGCCGGACATTCTTGCAACAATATCTTCATCGGGAACTTGAATCTCGATAACATGGTCGATGGCGACACCCTCGGCTTTTAGTGCATCTGCTTGGCCGATAGTACGAGGGAAGCCATCCAGTAGATAGCCATTCTCACAGTCGGACTCTTGGATGCGCTCTTTAACTAATCCGATGATAATATCATCTGACACCAAACCACCATGCTCCATGACTTGTTTTGCAGCAATGCCTAGGGGCGTCCCAGCCTTAACTGCGGCGCGCAACATATCGCCGGTTGAGATTTTAGGAATACTAAATTTCTCACAAATGTGCTCAGCTTGAGTGCCCTTTCCGGCGCCTGGGGGGCCTAATAGGATTATGTTCATGGTGATTTCTATGTTAAACCTTAAATTTCAAATGTTGGTAGTTTTTGTGCGACTTTTGATTTTTTTAATACAACGTAATCTGGCAAGCCATTTTTATACGGAGGGTAATTCTCACCCTCGATAAGGGGTGCTAAATACTCACGACATTTATCGGTGATCGAAAATCCGTCATCAGAGATGTAGTCTTCGGGCATCATTTTCTCGACATTAGCAATGTCTTTCAATTCACCTACGCCAATTTCCCAAGTGTACGGGTTGTTTGATGTGCGAATAATAGCGGGCATAACAGAGTTTTTACCTTCCAGTGCCATTTCAACCGCCGCCTCACCGAGCGCATAGGCGTGCTCAACATCAGAATTGGATGCTAAGTGGCGTGCTGAGCGCTGAAGATAATCAGCAACTGCCCAGTGGTATTTGTAACCGAATTTCTCTTTAATTAAATTAGCAACAACCGGTGCTGCGCCGCCGAGTTGGGCGTGACCGAAGTCGTCACGCGTACCTTGTTCGGCAAGGAAGCGACCGTCTGGCCACTTTGTGCCTTCAGAAACAACAATGGTGCAGTAGCCAAACTCTTTAACGTTGCTGTCGACTTTTGCCATAAATGCTTTCTCGTCAAAATCCACTTCTGGGAAGAGAATCACTACAGGGATTGAGCTGTTAACCATGCCACCAGCGGCTGCAATCCAGCCCGCGTGCCTACCCATCACTTCAAGAACGAAGACTTTAGTAGAAGTGGCGCACATGGAAGCCACGTCAAAGCTGGCTTCCATGGTTGATACAGCAATGTACTTAGCAACCGAACCGAAGCCAGGGCAGTTGTCCGTTACTGGTAAATCGTTATCAACCGTTTTTGGTATATGAATAGCTTGAATTGGATAGCCCATACTCTCAGATAATTGTGACACCTTTAGGCAAGTATCTGCCGAGTCGCCACCACCATTGTAGAAAAAATAACCAATATCGTGTGCCTTAAATACTTCGATAAGACGTTCATATTCGGCTTTGTTGGCTTCCAAAGATTTCATCTTGTAACGGCATGAACCAAAACCACCCGATGGCGTGTGCTTCAGCGCTGCTATATCTACATCGGACTCAAGAGAAGTGTCAATTAAATTTTCGGTGAGAGCGCCAATAATGCCATTTTCACCGGCATAAACAGTGCCGATTTTGTCTGAGTGTTTTCTGGCTGTTTCAATTACGCCACAGGCAGTTGCGTTAATAACTGCGGTTACGCCACCTGATTGCGCATAAAAAGCATTTTTCATATTAAGTTGGCCTACTGTTTGCTTGGGATGAATTTTAATGGTTTATACAGAGATCTCAATAAACCTCTGTCAATTATTTTATAGTATGGTTTAGTTATTTTGCCTATAAATCAGCCATTTTGATTGGCAAAATTTCAGAAAAATCCACAATATTGACAAAGCCGGGCAAGGTTTTTGATTTCTTCTGAGAGTTTGGCTTACTAATGGCAACAATGTGCTTTATCTCAGATTGCCTAGCAGATTTTAGAACATCTAAAGAGTCGTCAAAGAAGATTGTACGCTCTTTGTTTAGATTGAGTTCTGCTACAAGTTGTGACCAAAACCCTTGCTCTTGCTTGGCAAAGCCATAATCGTGTGAGGAAATAATGTCGTCAAAATACCCCTCCAGCGGAGCTATTGACATTTTTAGCTTGATAGTTTTTCGGTGGGCGTTGGTGGCTAAAATAACTTTTTTATTATTGATTTTGGCCTGCTTGAGAAATTCTTCAACGTGAGGTAGCACTTGAATTAAATGAGATATATTTTGCTTTAGTTGGACAATGTCCATGTCGAATTTATCTTGCCAATAATCCAAACAATACCAACTGAGCTTGCCCATCTCAGCATTAAGCATTGGCCTAATGATGTTTTTGGCCTCTTGGTGGCTGATATTGTGCTTCTCGGAATACACCAATGGCAAATACTCCAACCAAAAGTGCAAATCAAAATTAAGATCGAGTAGTGTGCCATCTAGATCAAGCAGGATGGTGTCAATTTTCTGCCAATCGATAATGGATTGTTCGTTATTTTCTTCGCCAAGTCGTGCCATTAGAACCATCTTCAAGAATAATATCAAGCGCCATTAATTCATCTCTAATTTGATCTGACATGGCAAAGTCTTTAGCCGCTCTTGCGTCGTCTCTTTGGCAAATTTTGACGTCAATTTCGGCATTGGAAAGTGAAACTCCTTGCTTAAGAAACACCTCTGCATCGCATTCGAGGATGCCGATATAGCCACCGAGTTTTCGCAGAAGTTGCGCAAGGGCACCCGCTTGGCCAGGGTCGTTCTCGCGTTCGTTGTTGATGTGTTTGGCAACTTCGAAAAGAATACTGAGTGCAATTGGAGTGTTAAAGTCATCGTCCAGTGCAGCGTTAAAACGATTCTCATAGTCAAAGCGCATTGCCACTTGGGTCATAGTTGGATTACTTGCGTTTAAACCGCGCACAGCTGTGTAGAGGCGCGTCAGTGCTGTTTTGGCATTGGAAAGATTTTCGTCACAGAAGTTCAGCGGTGAGCGGTAGTGACTGCTCATAATAAAGTAACGCAGCGATTCGCCGTCATATTTTTCTAACACACCACGAATGGTGAAAAAATTGTTTAGCGATTTACTCATTTTTTCATCATTAATTTTAAGGAAGCCGACATGCATCCAAGTGTTGACAAAAGTACAGTCATTTGCACCTTCTGATTGCGCAATTTCATTCTCATGATGTGGAAATGTTAAATCCACTCCGCCGCCATGAAGATCAAAATGATTGCCCAAATGATGTGTTGCCATCGCCGAGCATTCAATATGCCAGCCTGGGCGGCCATCACCCCAAGGCGATTGCCATTTTGGCTCGTCTGGCTTGGCCATCTTCCACAAAACAAAATCCAAGGGATCGTTTTTGTCGCTCTCGACATCAACACGAGCGCCAGCCACTAAGTCATCCAAGTTTTTGCCAGAAAGTTTGCCGTAATTCTCAAAATCTCTTACTGAGTAATAAACGTCTCCGTTTTTGCCTTGATACGCAATGCCTTTGTTGATAAGGGCTTTAATCATATAAAACATTTGATCGATCGACTCGGTGGCTCTTGGCTCGACATCGGGCTCAAGTACACCGAGTGCTCGCTCATCTTCGTGCATTGCATCAATAAAACGCTGTGTGAGGGTAGAAATATCCTCGTTGTTTTCAATCGCGCGATTGATAATTTTGTCATCAATATCGGTGATATTTCTAACGTATTTAACCTGTGGGAAATTACGGCGTAAGTGCCTGGTAATTACATCAAACGCTACCAGAAAGCGCGCATGACCCATATGGCAATAATCGTATACCGTCATACCGCAAACGTAGATCCCAATATTCTCGGGATTAATCGGCTGAAAAGTTTCTTTTTGATTGGTTAGGGTGTTGTAAATCTTGAGCATTAAGGAAACACTTGTTACAGAGGTTTATGACATTTTATACAGGTTTGTCCTAAATATTAGTAAGTCGAGCGCTAAAGGGGCTAAAGCATTCAATTTGTAAGGGTTTTTTAGCGCTTATATTAAGTCAAATAATTGTATAATTATCGGGTTTTTCAAATTAATTCAGGAGCAAACCATGAGCGTATTAGTAACACAACAAGCACCAGACTTTACAGCAACTGCTGTTTTAGCAAACGGCGCAATCGTAGAAGACTTTCAACTGTCTAGCCTTAAAGGTAAAAAAATCGTATTATTCTTCTACCCACTAGACTTTACTTTTGTTTGTCCATCAGAAATTTTGGCACACCATCACCGTGTTGCAGCATTTGCTGAGCGTGGCGTTGAATTGGTTGGCGTTTCAATCGACTCAAGATTCACTCACAACGCGTGGCGTAACACAGCAATCAATGATGGCGGTATCGGCGTGATTGATTTCCCATTGGTTGCTGATATGGATCATTCAATCATGGAAGCATACGGTGTTGTTCATCCTGACGGCATCGCGCTTAGAGCATCTTTCCTAATTGATGAAAACTTTGATGTACGCCATCAAGTGGTTAACGATCTTCCTCTAGGTAGAAATGTTGATGAGATGTTACGTATGGTTGACGCGCTTGAATTCCACACAAGCAAAGGCGAAGTTTGCCCAGCGGGTTGGACTAAAGGCGATGCAGGTATGGATGCATCGCCAGATGGTGTTGCGGCTTACTTGTCAGAAAACGCTGACAACCTATAAGTGTTGTCAAGCTAATAAAAAAGGGGAGTTAAAACTCCCCTTTTTTGTCTCCGGAAACGAATTATACAAAGGGCTTTAATAATGAAAACATACGAATGCATTATTTGCGGTTGGGTTTACGATGAGACCAAAGGCGCACCTGACGAAGGCCTTGCACCGGGCACACGCTGGGAAGACGTTGCTGAGGATTGGGTTTGTCCTGATTGTGGGGCTAGTAAAGAGCAGTTCGAAATGGTTGAAATCTAATAACGATCATCTTTTTCGCTATAACTTCGTTAAAGATTTCACAATAAGCACTCATTTACTAATTGTAAACTCATACTCATTGATCAACCTTTGCCTTGTTATAACAAAAAATATTTCTCGTAAAACTCTCCTAGTAAAAAGTAAAATGCACACACAGTTATTAATTCAGGATTAAGTCATGTCAAAAATATTAGTTTTGCCGGGTGACGGTATTGGTAAGGAAATCGTTGCACAAGCATTAAAAGTGATCGATTCGCTGAATGCCAATAACAATCTGGGTATGAATCTTGTTCACGGCCTAATTGGTGGCAGTGCTTATGACGAAACTGGCTCGCCATTACCGCAAGAGACACTAAAGGCAGCCAAAGAGTGTGATTCTATTTTGCTTGGTGCCGTTGGTGGCCATCAGTGGGAAGCTTTAGACAGGCCGCTTCGTCCAGAGCGAGGCTTACTTGGCCTTAGAGCGGAGATGGATTTATTTTCCAACCTTCGCCCTGCGATTCTTTACCCACAACTAGCAGCAGCCTCATCGCTTAAAGAAGAGATCGTTTCGGGCTTGGACTTGATGATTGTACGTGAATTGGTTGGTGGTATTTACTTTGGCGAGCCTCGCGGCATCGAGGTCAAAGATGGCCAACGTTTTGGCATTAACTCTGCAACCTATTTCGAATCAGAAATTGCTCGCATCGGTCATTCCGCATTCCAAATTGCACAAAAAAGAGACAAGCGCGTTTGTTCGGTTGACAAAGCCAACGTGCTGGAAGTGTGTGAGTTGTGGCGCGAAGTGATGGAAGAAGTGTCCAAGGACTATCCAGATGTTGAGCTTTCTCATATCTATGTTGATAATGCCGCAATGCAATTGGTTAAAGCGCCAAAACAATTTGACGTGATGGTGACAAGTAATTTATTCGGCGACGTACTTTCAGATTGTGCCGCAATGCTAACAGGCTCGATTGGCATGCTGCCTTCAGCCTCGCTTAACAAGGACAACTTCGGTATGTACGAGCCAATTCATGGTTCTGCACCAGACATTGCTGGCAAAGACATTGCTAATCCATTGGCAACCATTCTTTCGGTTGCAATGATGTTGCGTTACTCCCTTAACCAGACGGATTTAGCTGACAAGATTGAAGCGGCAGTAAATACCGTACTTGATCAAGGCTATCGTACTGACGATATTGCTGCTGATGGTGATACGGTAATTGGTACAGAAGAGATAGGTGACAGGGTCGTTGCAGCCCTAAAATAAGCTAAATTTTGTCGATATTATTGTTGTCGAGCCTCTCAAAACCAGTCACTTATTAAATATAAGCGCCTACTTTTTCGAGACTCTTACACCTCTATCTAGACAAAATTTAAGCTAATTTATTCGGGTGATCCCACCGTTTCAGGTGGTGCATAGTCAACAAGACGCCAATCAATTGTCGATTGAGCACCATAAGAACAGCGCGGCAATCGTTCGGTAGGGCTTCCATTGGTTTGAGATTTCTATAATTTCACTCATTTCCAAGGCATTTTCGCTGTTTGAGTAGAGTTGGTTAATCGCTCTGATAATGCCGATATCTTTCAGTGGAAAGATGTCTTTTTCTTTTAAGTAGAACATCCCAAACATTTCTATAGTCCATGGCCCAACGCCCTTTATTTGGATTAACTCCTCGTATATTTCAGCGTAATCACGATCATCCCAATAGGCTTCATTGTTAATTGTATGAGTATGAAAGTGCTCGGCAATATTGATAAAGTATTGGGCTTTTTTATTGGAAAGTCCACAAGATCTAAGATTGTCAGCGCCAACAGCAAGTACGTTTAATGTTGTTATTTTGCCAACGAGATCAATAATTCTTTTCCAAATACTGGCCGCAGCTTTGACCGATATTTGCTGCGAGACAATTGAGCCCAGTAGAGATTCCAATGCACTTTTTTCTGTACTGAAAACATCGTTGTTATATTTATTGATGATTTCTGCCATCTTATGGTCTTTTTGGCATAAATAATCGAGTGATTCTTGCCAATAATCTGGTTTTTTCATAAATATTGTAAAAAAAAGTTAAAAAATAGTAAAAAATGGCTAAAAAACATCAAAAATAGCAAATTTATATCAAAAAACAGCCATTTTTATTCAAATTTAGCTAATTTTATACTCCATTTTGAAAATTTCTCAATTTTTTAGTGGTGGTTTAGGCGATTGTTATTGAATAGTTTATTGTATCTGGGTGTGATGCTGACAAACATCGTCGTATAATCTGCACAAATGCAATTAAGGGCTTATTATGAATAAAAAAAGAAACGTCACTTTTATCGGTCTGGGTACTATGGGTTATCACATGGCTGGACATTTAGCTAATTCTGGATTGGCAAATGTTAAGGTTTACAACCGAACCAGTGAGAAAGCAGAAAAATGGCTGGCTGATTTTGAGGGCGAGATGGCTACTACACTTAAAGAGGCGGTATCTGATGCCGATGTTATTATCACTTGTGCTGGCAGAGATGAAGATATGATGGAGATTGTCTTTTCTGAAAACGGACTGCAGCCTCATTTAAAAGAGGGTGCAATATTTGTTGATCATACAACTACGTCGTTTAAATTGGCAAAACATTTGAGTGAAACTCTAAAAGAGAAAAATATTTGTTTTATCGATGCGCCAGTTAGTGGTGGCGAAGCGGGCGCTGTTAATGGCGTGCTTAGTGTGATGGCGGGTGGCAATAAAGGGGCATTGGAGTGTGCTACAACGTTAATCGAGTCTTACTCAAAAAACATCAGCTATATGGGTGAGTCGGGCTACGGTCAGCTGGCCAAAATGGTCAATCAGATTTGTATTGCTGGGCTGTTACAAGGCCTATCTGAGGGCTTATTGTTTGCCGAGTCAGAAGGCATGAATATGGATAGCTTGCTGTCAGCTATCTCGGGTGGCGCAGCACAATCTTGGCAAATGGACAATCGAGCAAGTACGATGCATAAGAGAGAGTTTGATTTTGGTTTTGCCATCAAGTGGATGGTCAAGGATTTGGGTTATTGCCTTGATCGTGCAAAAGACAACAAGTCTCAACTGGACTTTACTCAGGAAGTTTATGATCGCTACATCAATCTAATGGACAAAGGACACACGTATAGCGACACGTCGTCATTGATGACATACAACGAACTTAATAAGTGATTGTTTTTAAGATCGCTAAATAGTTATGTCTGCTGAACAGTGGTGGTTTTTATAACCGCTTGTACCATTCTAAACATCGCACCTGGGCCGGATACGATGTACATCATGTCGAAAACTATCGCCCAGGGCCGAAGGGCTGGCCTACTGTCCTCTGTCGGCGTTTGCAGTGGTGCAATGGTGCATGCTAGTTTGGCAGGTTTGGGCTTATCGGCCATTCTTACGACTTCTCCCGCAGCGTTTAGTGTTATTAAATGGGTCGGAGCGTTCTATTTAATCTACTTGGGTTATGTAACAATCGCCAATACACTGAAGGTGAGAGAAGACCCGTCATCAAATTCAAATAATGTTTTAAGACTTGTGTTCATAACAAATGCACTGATCATTGAAATTGGTTTGGTGTCGGTTGGCGAAAGATTGACGCAATTTATGCGCAACAACTCAACGCTTGCGCACTGGTTAGAGCGCGGTGTTGGTTTGGTGTTAGTTGGTATTGGCTTTAATTTTTTTGGTGATTGCAGGCTTTTTTATTTTAAGCTGAGTACAATACGAGCCAAGTAGGAAGCAACTATACGAGATTGTTTCTGTTTTGAACTTATCATTATTTTGGAGAAAAAATGTCCGCAAACGCCAACGCTATTCAAAGAATTAAAGAGCACTATACCACTTGGCAACATGCTTTATTTTGGCTGGGAGTTTTTGTTAATTTCTTGGTTTTCTATCTTGTCATCTCTGATTTATCTTATGTCGGACTGGCAATGCCTATCATTCAAGGTCTCTATCTTGCAATGTGCTTTAAGGCTTATGCGAAAGGATCAAACGCACTCATGATTATTATTCCTTTGTATGTGGTTTCAGGAGCGTTGTATATGTCACTTAGTGCAGTTGCTTAAAAATAGCTTTCCAATAATAACAGTATTTACAACGGAGAATTGCAATGAGTAATTTATCAGAAAAAGAATGCATTGCTTGTAGCGGCTGGGTGCCGAAACTTGTGGGCGAAGCGCTTACCAATCTACACATCGAGCTTGGCTCGCAGTGGAAAGTGATCGATGAGCACCATCTAGAGAAAACATTCAAATTTAGCAACTTTAGAAAGGCACTTGATTTTACAAATGCGGTGGGTGAATTAGCTGAAGAGCAAAATCATCACCCCGATATTTTTCTTGCTTGGGGCAAGGTCAAAGTGACTATTTGGACGCACAAGATTGACGGCTTAACCGAGAGTGACTTTGTTTTTGCCGCCAAGGCTGAACAGGTTTATCCAAGCTAGCAAAGCACTCACAGAATCTTCTCAAGTGGATTCACAGCCATTGATTGGCAACATAGCTATTATCATCAATCGAAAACCATCGTTGCGTTTCGTCGATAAGCGCTCGCCTTCACTTCTTGAGTATAATGAAGTGAATAGTGACGCATTTTGATTTTGTGGTATAAAAACAAGATTGTAGCGATGGCCGATTTACAATCGACCATATTAGACTTATTGAGCTATTCAAATCTTTTCTGATGTCATCATCAAGGAATACGCATGAACAGGGCTTTTCGTCAACAAAACAATGAACACTGTACCCACTATCCTAAGCTATTAGGAACGCGTGGTGCGGTTGCTACCGAACACTACTTGTCGACAAAAGCTGGCGCCGATTTGTTGGGAGTCGGTGGAAATGCTGTTGATGCCGCGGTCGGGGCGACACTTGTCGAGTGTGTGGTCAATCCACAAATGGCCACCCTCGGCGGAGAATGCCCGATGTTGATTTGCATGGCTTCGTCGAGAAAAGTTGTTGCTGTAAACGGCAATACCGCCGCTCCAGGACTCGCTACCCCAGAAGCTTACCAAAGACGAGGACTAAGACAAGTGCCAGATGAAGGCATTCTAGCAAGCGGTGTACCAGCGACACTCAGCGCATTGGTTACTGCGCTTACCCAATTTGGCCGACTGAGCTTTGCCGAAGTAGCTGCACCGGCGCTTGATTACGCCAAGAATGGCTTTCCAGTGCACACCGGTCTTTATGCCTCAGAGGGTTTTGGTATTCGAGACCTTGCAGAGAAATTCAGCAGGGAGTGGCCTGGAAGTGCCCAGCTTTATTCGCCACAAGGTGTGGCTGTGAAAGTTGGTGATCTGCTTGTCAATTCCGCATTGGCCGATTTATTGGATCATCTGATAATGGCAGAAAAAACGCAGTCTGGAGATCGAAAAAGAGGCTTGGAGGCGGTACTTGAGTCCTTTTATAAAGGCGAGCCAGCCAAGGAGATAGATGCCTTTTCCAAGGAGCGTGATGGTTTGCTTGCTCGCTCGGATTTGGAATGTTTTCAAACACATTGTGAAAAACCAGTCTCTCTACAATTTGCCAACACTACTATATTTAAGTGCGACACTTGGAATCAGGGGCCAGTGATGCTACAAGCATTAGCCATGTTGGAAACCTTTGATCTTAAGAAAATGGGACACAACAGCGTTGACTACATTCATTGCACCACAGAGGTTTTTAAATTAGCTTTCGCAGATCGTGAACAGTATTACGCTGACCCCACGCAAGTGGACGTCCCCATTGATGAGCTGTTGTCAAAGGAATATGCTTGTATGCGTTCTGCACTTGTAGATCCAAAGAAAGCGAGCTCTGAATTGCGCCCTGGCGATCCTAAACGGCAGCGGGCCTTACTACCAATGCAGGAGCGCTTAGGTGGGGCCGCATGGGGCCCGGGAACGGTTCATGTGGACGTGATTGATGGCGACGGTAATATGGCTGCTTTCAGCCCAAGTGGTGGCTGGCTTAAGTCAGCAGAGGTTGTGCCCGCTTTGGGCTTTCCTTTGGGAAATCGGATGATGACTTTTTATCTCGAACCTAGCAACCATCCAAATATTGTTGCGCCCTTCAAGCGCCCCCGCACAACAGTTAGTCCTTCGTTGGCTTTCCGTGATGGCCATCCTTGGATGGTATTTGGAAGCATGGGTGGTGATCAGCAGGATCAGTGGCAATGTCAGTTTTATCTTAACCAGATCTTGTTCGGCATGTCTATCCAAGAAGCCATTGAGGCGCCTAAGTATAGCAGTGAGCATTTTCCGGGATTTTTTGCACCGCACGAGCGCTCTGTAAACCTTCTGCGAATTGAGCCGCGATTAGGTCAAGAAATTATTGATGGCTTGACTCAGTTAGGCCATCAACTGCAGTTGGGCGCCGAGTGGTCAGAAGGTTATTTATTGGCTGCAGCACGTGATCCAACGAGCGGCATACTAGAAGCAGGCTGTGACCCCAGAGGAGCTAAAGGAGAAGTTTTTCCTGCTTGTGCATTATGCTGGTAAACGTTCATTATGCTGAAATAACGTTGTTGATAAAAAGTGTTGTGTAATATGTTCTATGTTGAGATACAGCTGTAATCAGGCTCGAGAGAGGATTAAAATAGCATAGCACTTAAGCCCCACCCATACGTTCGACGCTAAGCTTGATGGATGATTAAATCGATGGCATAATGGCGTGATGCGAAAAAACCCGAAAGTTAGTAATGTTCATACAGTTGCGAAAAGTAAGATTTTCCGCGTGGAGTCGATGGATGTTGAATTTTCGAATGGAGCTACAAGAACTTATGAGCGCTTAAATCCTAAAGGAAGGGGTGCGGTTTTAATCATTCCGATGTTGGATGACGATACGGTACTGATGATTTATGAGTTCTCAGGGGGAACGGAGCGCTACGAACTCGGTCTAACTAAAGGAAAAATTGATGCAGGTGAAACGCCAGTTGAGGCTGCCCAACGTGAACTCAAGGAAGAGATTGGCTATGGTGCGAACAAACTAACATTTCTCAAAACCATTACCTTGGCACCAGGTTATCAATCCAATACGACTCATATTGTGTTGGCGGAAGATTTGTATGAGCATTGGGAAGAAGGTGATGAGCCAGAACCCCTTGAAGTGGTGTTGCACAAACTCTCAGACCTTGAAGAGCTCACTTACCATGAGGATTTGACAGAAGCCCGCAGCATATTGGCACTTTATATGGCGAGAGACATTATTAGCAATCGATAGCAGTGCTTCAAATACCAAGCGAGTTTTGGCTGGACAAGCCCGACACACCTTTTCCAGATGTTAATTTGGCTTTAAAAGAGCCTAACGGCCTGATTGCCATTGGCGGTGAGTTATCAACCGAGCGCTTGTTAGATGCTTATAGCAAGGGCATCTTCCCATGGTACAGTGAGGGCGAGCCGATACTTTGGTATTCACCAGATCCTAGAATGGTGATAACGCCCGATCGTTTTCGCTTGTCTAAAAGTATGGCGAAAATCATGCGATTAGAAAGATTTGAGGTGAGGAAAAACTCAAATTTCGACAAAGTTATCAATCTTTGTCGAAACGTAGTAAGACCAGATCAGAATGCCACTTGGATTGATGACGATATGGTTAATGCCTATTGCGTGCTACATCAGAAAGGTTTTGCGCATTCAATTGAGACGTACGAAGAAGGTGAACTGGTGGGCGGTCTTTACGGTGTTGCACTTGGCGAGGTGTTTTTTGGCGAGTCGATGTTCTCCTTGGCAAGTAATGCTTCAAAAATTGCCTTTGCTAGTTTGCTGCAAAGCGGTTCTTACAAATTGATTGATTGTCAAGTTCAAAACGAACATTTAAGAAGCCTAGGTGCAACCAATATCTCAAGGGATTTGTTTGTGCAACAGCTGAAAGCCTTTGTGTAAAATAGCGCTATTAAAGCAAAACCGGTAAGCGGCATGACAAAAATACTGAAAGTGACAATGATTGTTTCATTTGTAATCGCTCTGAGCGCTTGTGGCAGAATGGGTGACTTAACGCCTGCAACAGAGACTCAAGATAGTTCAGTGTCAACATCTAGTGCTGCCTAAGCTAAAATCCGTTGAACACATTTTCTTTTCAAAACGACATCTTGCATGCTGAGTCTGTTCCTGTAACAGACCTTATGGCAGCGTACGACTCACCACTCTACATTTATTCTAGAGCTGAAATAGAGGCCAACTGGCTTGAATTCGACCAAGCTTTTGGCGACCATCCTCATTTAATCTGCTACGCAGTAAAAGCCAACTCTAATATAGCGGTTCTTAATGTTCTGGCCAAAATGGGCTCGGGCTTTGATATCGTTTCTATCGGTGAACTCCAGCGCGTTATTGCTGCTGGTGGTAATCCTACAAAATGCGTATTTTCAGGTGTGGCAAAAACAAGTTCTGAAATACAGCAAGCTTTGGAAATTGGCATTTATTGCTTCAACGTAGAATCTGCGGGTGAGTTGAATAGGATCGAGTCGGTAGCCAGCGCTATGAGCGTTCAAGCGCCAATTTCAATTCGAGTGAATCCGGATGTGGATGCGAAAACACACCCGTATATCTCTACCGGCTTAAAAGAAAATAAATTTGGTGTTGATGTTGAAGTCTCAAAGGCTTTGTACCACAAGGCTCAACAATCAGATTCACTTAATGTCTGCGGCATGGATTGCCATATTGGTTCTCAAATCACTGAAGTGTCGCCATTTATTGACGCTCTTGATAAGGTGCTTGCATTGATATCTGAATTGAGTGCAGAGGGTGTCGACATCAAGCACCTGGATTTGGGTGGTGGTGTTGGTATTGCTTACGATGATGAGCAAACAATTGATATTCCGTCTTATATTCAGGAGGCACTTGCAAAAGTTGGTGATCTGAAAATATTGCTAGAGCCAGGCAGAGCAATTGTTGGTAATGCCGGCATTTTTGTGACTCAAGTTGAGTACTTGAAACAAAGTGATAAAAAATCTTTTGCTATTATTGATGGCGCAATGAATGATTTACTGCGCCCTGCACTTTATAGTGCTTACCATAAAGCTGTTGTTGTTGAACAAAATCCGAACGGCGTTACGGACGCTTGGGATTTGGCTGGACCCGTTTGTGAAACGGGTGATTTCTTAGCTAAGAACCGAACACTCACTTTGGCGCAGGGTGATTATGTTGCCTTGATGTCTGCCGGTGCGTACGGTTTTAGCATGAGTTCAAATTACAATACCCGACCAAGAGTTGCAGAAGTGATGGTATCGGGTGAGACGCACACCTTGGTGCGCAAGCGTGAAAGCATTGAATCTTTATTTGAAAACGAATACACATTGAATGATTAATAATAAAACTATGAAACTAACTAACAATCAAAAGAAATATTTGCGCAGCCTTGCACACGATCTAAAACCCGTGGTAATGGTCGGTCAACACGGCCTTAGTGATGCTGTCCTTGCAGAACTGAAATCGAGTATGGCAATTCACGAGCTTTTAAAGATTAAAGTGCGTGCTGAGAATCGTGAAGAAAAACAGCAAATTATTGAAAAAATTGCTGCCTTTTCAGAAGCTGCTATCGTCCAAGTGATTGGCGGTGTATTGGTGATTTACCGCCCTTTTGACGAAGATTCGGTCATCATATTACCTAGAAGATGAAAATTGCGATCAGTGCAGCAGAAGCTTCGGGTGATCTGGTCGCCTCTGCACTGGTCAAATCTTTACTTGAATTAAACCCCCGATGCAATATTGAAGGCATGGCGGGTGACAAAATGACCGCTGCCGGCTGCAAACAATTGTGGCACCCCAACCAAGTCAATGTAATGGGCTTTAGCGAGGTTATCAAAAAATTGCCTTCTCTACTGCGCCTTCGAAAGTCGATGGTGTCTCATTTTTCTAAGAAATCGCCGGCTGTGTTTATTGGCGTTGATGCGCCTGATTTTAATTTTAAGATTGAGCGACAGTTAAAGGCTCGCGGCACCAAAACTGTTCATTTTGTCAGCCCTTCGGTGTGGGCGTGGCGCTCAGGTCGAATTAACAAAATCAAAGAATCAACGGATTTAATGCTGTGTATGTTCCCTTTCGAAGTGGATTTATATAAAAAGCATGGACAAGAGGCACTATTTGTCGGACACCCATTGGCAGAAACTCTGCAGCCAAGAACAGATCATCAGCAGGGTAAAAAAGTACTGTTGATGCCTGGTTCTCGTGAGGCGGAAATTAAATCTTTATTGCCTGAGATGTTGGGCGCCCTAATGCTTATGAAAGAGCAAGATGAAGAGGTTAGTTTTTCCTTGGCTTTGGCTAATAAGAATTTACAATCTTGGGTAGAAAGTCAAATCTCAGGCCTAGATATTGAGATTAGCATAGGTGATGCACATCAGAAGATTTCAGAAGCGGATTTGGTTATTGTTGCCTCGGGCACAGCAACACTTGAGATTGCGATGTTAAGCGTGCCGATGGTTGTTGTTTACAAGCTCTCAGCGATTAGTTATCAAATTGTCAAGCGTTTATTAAAAACTGATTTTGTCTCTCTGCCGAATATGATGTTAGGTAAAGAGTTAGTGCCAGAGCTGCTTCAGGACCAAGCAAATGCCGATAATATCGCAAGTTCTGCCTTGCGAATACTGAGTGCTGACAATACGCAGTTAGTGGCTGAATTAAGTTCTATTCATACACAGCTTAACCAAGGATCGGCTGAAAAATCAGCCAAGGCTATTTTGGCGTTTATTAATGACTAAGTTGATGCATCAAATTGTACTGAGCGCTTTGTCCGAGGATATCGGAACGGGGGATATTTCATCGAGTTTGCTTGACGACAATCTTGTATCAGCTAAAATTATTTGTCGCGAGAAAGCTGTGATATCTGGCCTTGATTATGCAGCGCTTTGCTTCTATGAACTTGACCCTAATGTTGCAATTGAGTGGCAAATTGAAGAGGGCGGCATAAGCGAACCTGGGCAAACGCTTTGTTTGCTGAAAGGCCTGTCTAGAGCAATGATTAGCGCCGAGCGAACAGCACTTAATTTCCTCCAGACATTAAGTGCTACAGCTACTCAAACAAGACATCTAGTGGATTTAATTGTCCACACCAAAACCAAATTGCTTGATACGCGAAAAACACTGCCAAATCTCCGCCATGCACAAAAACAAGCAGTCAAAAGTGGTGGTGGTGTTAATCATCGCATGGGGCTGTTTGACTGTGTAATGCTTAAAGAAAATCATATTTCAGCGATTGGTTCTCTTGAAGGGGCAATCGATAGAGCGTTAAAGTCATTTCCAGATAAGCCAGTGATTGTTGAAGTCGAGACCTTGGATCAATTAGATCAGGCACTCGCTATTGGTGGTGTGACGCGAATATTGTGCGACAATTTTGACCCAAGAGTGCTAGCTGATGCCGTTGGCAAAGCGAGTGGAAAATGCCCGTTAGAGGCTTCAGGTAATATTGACGAGAGCAATATTCAAGAATATGCAGAAACAGGGGTCGACTATATTTCCATTGGTGCTATTACTAAACACATCCAATCAATCGACCTATCTTTGCAATTTGAGATTGTTGCAAAATAGTGCATTGCACTGTTTTTCAACAACTCAGACAGCTTTATAAGTTGGGGAAGGGTGTTAATTAGAAGTTAGGCGCTAGCCAAAAAAGCTGGGCTTACACTGTCCTCTTTTGTATTATAGCTAAGGGGTTTTCCGTCAAGGCCCTTCACACTGCCGCCCGCTCCTTCAAGGATGCAAACACCTGCAGCCGTATCCCATTCCGAACACAGACCGAATTTAGGGTAATAATGATATTTTCCTTCGGCAATCGTGCAGAATTTAAGCGCACTGCCTAGGAGGAAAAGTTCAAAATTAGTTTTATTGCTGAGGTGTTTTTGCAGATGTTTGTTTGTTGAGGAGTAGTGCCCTATGACAACATGCTGCCATCGCCCTGGTTGTGAAGTTTGAAGCGGATAACAAACATTTCCAAGCAGTTTTATACTGGTCTCACCAGGAATCCTATAATAATGAACCTTGCTGAAAGGCGCATAAATGAGACCAAAAATTGGGTAGTTGTTTTTGACGTAAGCAATATTGATGCAAAAGTCATAGTTACCATCTAGAAAATCTCGGGTGCCGTCTAGGGGGTCAATAAGCCAATACTCATTCCAATCTTTGCGAATTGCAAAGGGAATTTCGTGTGACTCTTCTGAAAGAATCGGTATATCTGGAGTGAGTTGTTCTAGTTTTGCGCTAATCAATTTGTGAGCCGTTTCATCGGCGATTGTCATCGGCGTGTTATCCGATTTAACAGTGATGTCTAGCTTTTCACTATGAAGCACCATGATGCGCTTGCCAACCTCAGAGGTAAGTTCGATAAGTTCGGGTAATAATGCGGCAAACATGGGTTTAATCATACCCCTTGTCGCGTTGCGACCAAAGAATAATGGTGGGCCTACTTGGACTTGAACCAAGGACCAATCGATTATGAGTCGACTGCTCTAACCAACTGAGCTATAGGCCCGAATAGTTACTGTATTATTCCAAGAAGCTTTGTAACTTATGCGCTCGTGAAGGGTGTCTCAGTTTGCGTAGAGCTTTCGCTTCGATTTGACGGATTCTCTCACGAGTAACATCAAACTGACGCCCCACTTCTTCCAAAGTATGGTCAGTGCTCATATCAATACCAAAACGCATCTTCAGAACCTTTGCTTCTCTTGGGGATAAGTTTGCCAATAAATCGCTAGTTGTTTCTTTGAGGCTTTCTTTGGTTGTTATCTCAACTGGAGAAGAGAGTTTTTCATCTTCAATAAAATCGCCAATAGTAGAATCTTCGTCATCACCTACTGGATTTTCCATTGATAATGGCTCTTTAGCAATTTTAAGAATTTTGTTAATTTTATACTCTGGTAATTCCATTTCTATCGCCAGCTCTTCAGGCGTCGCTTCACGGCCAAACTTTTGCAGAAGTTGACGTCTTACTCGATTGAGCTTGTTGATGGTCTCAATCATATGGACTGGAATACGAATTGTGCGTGCCTGGTCAGCAATTGAGCGAGTAATCGCTTGGCGAATCCACCAAGTAGCATAAGTTGAGAACTTGTAGCCACGACGGTATTCAAACTTATCAACAGCTTTCATTAGCCCCACATTGCCCTCTTGAATAAGGTCTAAGAATTGCAAGCCACGGTTAGCGTACTTTTTTGCAATAGAAATGACCAAGCGTAAGTTAGCTTCAATCATTTGTGATTTTGCTTTTTTCGCTCTGCGGTCACCACCACGTAATTGCTTGTTAATTTCTTTTAGTTCTGCAATGGTGATTTGCATAGCTTCTTGGTTTTCCAGAAGGTTTTTCTGGGCGTAGTAGATTTCTTCTTCGCATGCGGCCAGACCGTCTTTGGCTTTGCCTTCAGCTTTGATTGATTTTGTCCAATCAAAGTTGGTTTCATTGCTAGTGAATGAGTCGTAGAAAACTGCCTTGTCTACACCGGCGTAATTAAGTGCTTCACGAATAATTTTTTCTTGTTTTTGCACTTCGTTAACGCGATCAGTTACCAGCTCCATCATTGTTCCAACCAATTTGGGTGCAAGTCTTAAATCAGAAATAGCCGTTGAGAACTTCTGTCTTGCTTTAACAGTTTTAGTATCTTGGTAGCCGTGCTTTTCATTGGCAACCGTATAGCTCTTGAAAGTTTTTTGAATTTTATCAAAACGTATGTAGACTTTTTCTTCGTCCGGACCTGTGTACTCTAGTTCATCAAGCTCTTCATCGAACTCGTCTTCGTCAAAATCCTCATCTTCTTCTTGCGCTGCAGCTATAGCTTCAGCTTGTTCGGCTATGCGCTCTGCAATAAGTGCTTGTTTTTCTTCAAATTCTTCAGCGTCACCTTGATAGCCAATGACAACGTCGGTCATCTTACATTTGCCTTCTTCTAAACGAGTATAAGCCTTAAAGAAGTATTCAGAAATTGCAGGGTAAAGGGTAATTGCTTGCAAGATTTCAAAAACGCCAGCTTCGATTTCTATGGCAATGCGGACTTCGTCTTTTTGCTCTAAAAGTTCCACAACGCCCATTTCACGCATGTACATACGTACTGGGTCTGTCGTTCTACCGAATTCAGAGTCAAGTGCAGCTAATGCTGCAACAGCGGCTTCAGCTGAGGTGGATTGAGCTTTAGCTCCCGATTCAATAACCAGTGTATCTGCATCAGGTGTTTCATCAGAAACAGTAATGTCCAACTCTTCAAGAATAGTAACAATAGGCTCAACTTGCTCTGGCGTGAGTAGATCCTCAGGCAGCATGTCGTTAATTTCAGAATAGGTTAAGTAGCCTTGCTCTTTCCCTTTCATAATTAAATTTTGTAGCGCTTGCTTGTGTTCTTTGGTGGTGGTTTTCATAATAAATATTTTGAGCGAACAAGGGGGGGATTATACCTAGAGACCTTTGCAACAATCATTTTTATCATTCAGCAAATCTAAAATGATTGTTGCAAAGGTCTCTTAAAATTTTTGATCTGAATTAAGCGCCTTGGCGGGAATTTGGGTTATTTGGTATCGGTAAATATTGAGCTTATTGACTGCTCTTTACTAATGCGTCTGATGACATTGGCAAGGGTGGGCGCAATTGATAATTGTCTAATTTTTGAACAGCCTATTGCTTCGGCTGTCAATGGTATTGTGTTGGTAATAACCAATTCATCCAATGTCGAGTTATTAATATTGTTTATGGCATTGCCAGACAAGACAGCGTGTGTTGCGTAGGCAACAACTTTAGTTGCGCCTTTCTCTTTAAGAATGTCGGCAGCTTGACAAAGTGTGCCAGCAGTATCAACCATGTCGTCAATCATCACACAGGTGCGTCCTTCTACATCACCAATCACATTCATCACTTTGACCATGTTTGGTGCTGGACGTCTTTTGTCGATAATTGCAAGATCCGCATCATTGATTTTTTTTGCAGCAGCCCTTGCCCTAACCACGCCACCAACATCCGGTGATACGACAACAACATCGTCAAAATTTTGCGCAAGAATGTCGTTAACTAGGACAGGTTGTGCGTAGATATTATCAATTGGAATATCAAAAAATCCCTGAATTTGATCAGCGTGCAAATCCATGGTTAAGATGCGATCAACACCTGCTGATTCAATCATTTTAGCCACTAATTTGGCGGTAATCGGCACACGTGTCAAGCGTGAACGACGATCTTGTCTTGAGTAACCAAAGTAAGGAACAACAGCAGTAATACGTCCTGCAGAGGAGCGATGAAGAGCATCAACTATTACCAATAATTCCATCAAAGATTCTGCGGGCGAAGGACCACAAGTTGGCTGAATAACAAAAACATCACAGCCGCGAACATTATCCAGAATTTCAACTTGCGCTTCACCATCACTAAATTTACCGACAAAGGCTCTGCTTTGGTCAGTTTTTAGGTTATCAATAATCTCAGAAGAGAGGCTCGGGTTAGCGTTACCGCTAAAGATTTTGATAGTGTCTAATGTCATAGATATTAGTGTATTTTTGAAGTGTGTAAATTATACGCCAATAAACTGTGAAAAATAATTTCACAAACAGATCTTTAAAGGTGTTTTTTACTTTTTAAATCTTTATTCGGTTGACTGCTGTACAAGTTTTGACACTTTGCCTGTTACAACCATTAACAGTATTGCTCCAAGTCCAAATATATAAAGACCGCTATGCACTTGGATGCTGGCAATAGCACCCAGTTTTACTGTAACAACTAGAAGGGCGACTAGCCCACGCCAACGCACTCAAAGACGCTAGAGAATTTCAAACGCTAAATACTAATTGGGTGAGACGCTTTTTAGTTGTATCGTTCGTGGCGATGGCGGCATTTATTCTAATCGCACCAGCACTTTGGGAGGTGAAAACTCAAGTGTCTATTGAGTACATCGAGGGCTTTAAATTCCTGTTTTTGGATTTCACAAAAACCATAACAAAATATGTTGAATTAGAGGGTGTCGTAACTCCAGCATATTTACCTCATGCTATTATGGTGGTGGTTGGTTTTTACTTCGGAAATAGCAACGCCAAAAGGGTCTAAAAAAAGTTTGGCAAAAAGTTTGGCAAAAATGGTTTTTCCAAAGCCCTACAGCCACGGTAGGAGTAGAGTATAGGTTTTTATAAGAAATTACCCTAAAAAGCGTGGAATCCCTTGGTACATAAGGGATATAGTATGGCTGGGCTGGCAGGATTTGAACCTGCGCATGACGGGATCAAAACCCGTTGCCTTACCGCTTGGCGACAGCCCAATTATAGCTAGGTGAGGTGTTAGTCGCTGGTGCAACAAAACCAAACCAATGTTCTGGTAGCTGTTTCTGGGCCACCAAAGCATCTTTCTCGTTTTCAAAGGCTACAAAAACACAGCAACCCGTTCCCGTCATTCTAGCGTTATCTAGATGATTTGCAGTTGAGTCTAGATGCTTGAGTGCTTTTTTTATCTCACTTTTAAGCGAAATTGCAGCACCTAAGCAGTCGTTATGCAGATCAGACAGTCTCGAAAAGTCCGCTATTTTCCTTTGTACCGGCGTCATTGTCAATGCTTTGTGCGAGAATATTTCTTCTGTGGAGATGTGCTCATCAATTGAAACCACTAAATAATAATACGGTGGCAAATCCATCGGTTCTAGAATCTCACCAATACCCTCTGCCCAAGCACTTTTACCGGAGACAAAAACAGGCACATCAGCACCCAATGTCCGACCAATTTCAAGCAATGTTCGTTCATCCAAGTTTAATCGCCACAGTTCGTTAAGTGCCAATAAAACCGTTGCTGCATTTGAACTACCACCACCGAGGCCACCACCTATTGGAATTTTTTTATCTATTGAAATGTCTACACCGAGAGAGCTGCCTGAGTGGTTTTTTATAGCACGAGCGCTCTTAAGAAGAAGGTCATCTTCTACTGCAACATCTTCATTGCCGCTAACGCGGTTGATCTGTCCATCTTGCCTAACTGAAAATTTGATTACATCACAAAAATCTAGCAGCTGAAATATGGTTTGAAGATTGTGATAACCGTCAGCTCTTTTTGAAGTGATATGCAAAAACAGATTGATTTTTGCCGGTGAGAGATATGTAGAGACTGTCGTCATAGGTTTACTTATCACTGTTACAGTTAAAAAAACACCAATCTAGGTGCGAGGCGCGTGGTTAGGTTGTTCCAAATAAGCAACGAGCAACACAGCGTGGTGCTTTTTTAACAGCAACCCGCTACGCCGAGTCCATTTTCCCTTCAGCTGCGTTATTCGTCTTTTATGTGGCATTACCACACTACACACCTTATGCCTTGCTGATCGAAAAAATAGACTCGGCAGTGGTAAGTAAACCTATGACGACGGTCTCTAGCTTCAGCCATCAATAAAGTGCTCTCGATAATGTTTTAGTTCATTGATTGAATCGTACACATCAGATAAAGCGAGATGCGCTGAGAGTTTATTTGTAGCAGCAGCTTTAGGCTTCCAACGAGACACCAACTCTTTTAAAGTCGAGACATCGATATGGCGATAGTGGAAGAATTTTTCCAGTTCCGGCATATAGTTGTACAAAAAACGACGATCTTGGCAAATGGAGTTGCCACACATTGGTGAGGCACCTTCATCGATAAATTCACGCAAAAAATCCAGCGTTTTCTGTTCTGCATCTGCGGCAGATATTTCTGAATTCTTAACCCTTTCAACCAAGCCTGATTTGGTGTGTTGATTGGTATTCCATTCGTCCATGCCAGCAAGGCAATCATCACTTTGATGAATGGCGAGTGACGGGCCTTCGGCAATCACATTGAGGTCGGCATCGGTAACCACTGTTGCAATTTCAATAATGACGTCACTTTCAGGAAAAAGTCCCGTCATTTCAAGGTCAATCCAGATAAGGTTTGTTTTTTTATTCATGCAAAAGTCTCAAGTTATTGGTTGCTCGCTACAACGTACTCTTCAAGTTTTCTTTGAGCGCCACCATTCTCTAGAACTTGTTTGGCTTTTTCAACGCCAGCTTTGAGGCTATCTGCAAGACCGCTGACATAAATTGCTGCTCCAGCATTTAAGGCTACAATATCTTTAGCTGGGCCTTGTTTGCCGGCAAAGGCGGCTCTAATAATTGTAAGGGAGTCGTCAGCATCGTCAGCAGTAATGTCGTCAAGGCTGCCAACACTTAGACCAACATCTATAGGATTAACGGTATAAGTTAAAACTTCGCCGTTTTTAAGCTCAGCAACATAAGTATCATCGGCAATCGACAGTTCATCGAGACCATCTTTTGAGTGAACCACCATAACGTGTCGTGAGCCGAGGCTTTTTAATACATTGGCAATTGGCTCGACTAGGTTTTTATCATAAACGCCCATCACTTGATTTGGTGCTTTGGCAGGATTTGTCAACGGTCCAAGTACGTTAAAAATAGTACGAACAGCCAATTCTTTGCGTGGCCCAATGGCATGCTTCATAGCGCTATGGTGCGCAGGTGCAAACATAAATCCAACCCCAATTTCATCTACGCATCGACCAATCACTTCTGGGCTCACGGCCAAATTAACGCCAGCAGATTCCAGCACATCAGCACTGCCAGATTTGGATGAAATCGAGCGATTGCCGTGTTTGGCTACTTGGCCGCCAGCAGCCGCAACGACAAAGGCTGAAGCAGTCGATATATTAAACAAACCTAAGCCATCACCACCGGTACCGCACGTATCCACCAAATGATTGGTTGGTGAAATTTCAACCGCGGTGGCAAGAGATCTCATCACTTTGGCGCTGGCTGTAATTTCGTCAATACTTTCGCCTTTCATCGAAAGGCCAACTAAAAAAGCACCGATTTGAGCATCGGTTGTCTTGCCTGTCATAATGTCGCTCATGACTGCGTGCATTTGCTCTTCGCTTAAATCTTGTTTGGCGATTACCGCTTTAATGGCTTGTTGTATATTCATTACTTTCTCTGTTAGTTGTTCGAGTCTTTCTAAAGGCTTCCATTCATCAGGTGCTCAATATCGTCAATCTCTTTGACGAGGGAGTGTGTCAACACTGTGTTTCCTGATTCAGTGATTAGAACATCGTCCTCAATTCGGATGCCAATATTCCAATACTTTGGGTCAATTTTATCATTCTTGCGAATATAGATTCCTGGTTCAACCGTCATAACCATGCCCGGCTCAAATTGGCGATGCTCATCATTCAGTTTATATTGTCCACAATCATGGACATCGAGCCCCAGCCAATGGCCGGTATTGTGCATATAAAACTCATTTAGCGGTAAATCCTCGCTGATTATGCCAAGTTCAGTCAGACCTTTGGTTATAGTTTCGCATGCTGTTTCATGTGCGTGATTAACTGGACCTCCTGGTTTAAGGCAATCAATGGCAGCCTTTTGTGCGTCAAGAACAATGCTATAAATTTGTTTTTGTGCTTCGCTAAATCGCCCATTGATTGGGAAAGTGCGAGTAATATCCGAGGCATAGCCCACAGTCTCACAACCTGCATCGATCAATAGCAAGTCGCCATCTTCTAGTGCTTCATTGTTTTCAATGTAGTGCAGTACGCAAGCATTAGCGCCACCTGCAACAATAGGCGTATAGGCGTGCGTTGAGTTGTTTCTTTTAAATTCTGCATCAAATAATGCGGCAATTTCATACTCAAACATTCCTGGTTTGACTTTAGTCATTGCTTGAGTGTGTGCAGCAGCAGCTAAGTCGGCAGAGGTTTGCATGTTTTTAATTTCTATCTCGTCTTTGAGAAGTCGCATTTCTGAGAGGTGCGGTAAAAGAGTCTTAATATTATCTGCTGAGGCAATATCTTGGGCAAGAATATTAGTGCTGTTATTGTCGTAATAAAGCACTGATTCATCATCGATTAAGGTTTCCAATTGTTCAGAAAACTCCTCGATTGAATAGGCATTGTTTGCAAGCAGGGCTTCTGGCGCGGCATCAACGCCTAATCTTTTGCCATTCCAAATCTCTTTGGTTTTATCTTTAGGTCTCAAAAAGATTGAATAATTATTTTTCGAAAAAACCGCAATCGCATCAGGTTCCATAAAGCCGGTTAAATACCAAAAACTAGAGTCTGGTCGAAAAGGGAAAGTGACATCTGCATTGCGTTGTAATTCTGAGTTAGTGCATACGATAACAAGTGCATTGTCTTCTATGCGGCTCAATAACTCTTGTCGTCTTTTTTGATGTATCATTTTTAGTATTCAGCAAATTATTAATGATTTAGTAAAGGTATTTTGTTGTATTCTAACAGCGCCAAGGTCTAAGTTGACTAATTTCAAAACGATACCATGAAAAGCGTAAGACTTTATCAAAATACCAATCTCAAAGTAGGCACGAAAATTGATTTGGACGAATCTGCTACGCATCATTTGATTAAAGTTTTGCGCTTTCCCGAAGGCAAAAACATTACTCTTTTTAATGGCGATAGCTTCGATTATCTGGTCAAAGTCATTAACACCAAAAAAACCTGCTCGGCTCAAGTGCTTTCTTGTGAAAAAAATAACAGAGAATCTTCGCTGAACCTAACTCTCGCACAAGCTATCGCCAAAGGCGAAAAGATGGATTTCCTTATTCAAAAAGCCATTGAGCTTGGTGTCAATCGAATTATTCCTGTGCAAGCCGAGCGTTGTGTAGTACGCCTTAACGGCACTAAGCTTATTAAACGCACAGAGCATTGGCAAAAAATCGCCAATCATGCTTGTGAGCAATCAGGCAGATCGGTGATTGTCGAGGTGGCGGAGGCAAAATCATTGACAGAGGTGCTATCTGAGACCGAAGGTAATGGCTATGTGTTGCACCACCGTGCTGAAGAGAGCTTACTAACAATGAAAGCGCCTATAAAAGCGACAATTCTCATTGGACCAGAAGGTGGGCTCAGCAAATCTGAGATTGACGAGGCAATTGCGTCAGGTTTTCAACCACTTTTGCTGGACAATAGAATTCTTAGAACTGAAACCGCATCACTCGCAGCCATTGCCAATATGCAACTGCTTTGGGGAGGTTGAATAAACGCTAGGAGAATCTAATGGCAAAACAAATTCGACCACATTTAATGTTTGATGGCTCTGCCGAAGAAGCAATGAAACTCTACGTCAGTCTTATTTCAAACTCTGAAATTCTCGAAACTAATAAATATGATTCAGGAGAAAATAAGGGAGAGCTTTATCTTGGAAGGTTTACTCTTGGTGGGCGAGAGTTTTTATGCATTGATTCACCAATTAAGCATGAGTTTGGCTTCACACCAGCAGTTTCTATTCATATCGATTGTGAAACCTCAACAGAACTTGAGCGACTTTTCGTAACATTGTCAGAAGATGGTGAAATATTAATGCCGCTTGACAATTACGGTTTTAGTACAAAATTTGGTTGGCTGAGTGATCGTTTCGGTGTATCTTGGCAGCTCAATTTGCGGTAGTTTTTGGCAAGCTTAGCAGGATGTAACGGTTAGTCGCTAGCTAATATTCAAAAATCGATTAAGTGAAGATAGGCTGTTTTCTTCAACACTATCTTTGAAAATCGGCACGCGAACCTTGCCAAACCGAATGATTACCAAGTGCCGTGATTGGTAAGTGACTGTATATTTGGTCTGAAGCTGTGTTTTCCCACCTTTTGAACTAAAGCTTGTATTGCCATCCCCAAGTGCTATCGAGTCGATTGAATTTTCTTTTGTTAGCAAAACGTATTTTGGAAAATAAGTCATTGCCGAAATTCCAATCGCAACAGTGAGTGCAATATTTAGCCAGAAGCTGTCCAGCCGCCACCAAGGTAATATCAGGCACAAGCCGTAAATAAATATCGAAATAACTAGGTAACTATTTGAAGGTTGTAACTTTAGGCTGAGCTGACTAGTCGACATCGCCTAATTGAATGCTCAATTCGTGAGCGCGGTCATAGGCCGCTCTCGTTGCATTGGCAACAATGCCTTCAAAATTCTGATCTTGAAATGATTCAACAGCTGCTTGCGTTGTGCCATTCGGTGAAGTGACATTGGCGCGAAGTTGTTTTGGATCGTCATCACTATTGGCAGCCATAACACTGGCGCCAAGTGCTGTTTTCACACTGAGTGCACTGGCTGTCTTTTCGTCTAATCCGAGCGCCATGCCAGCTTGTGTCATTGATTGCATCATTAGGAAGAAATAAGCAGGCCCACTGCCAGAAATAGCGGTGATTGCATCAATGAGTTTTTCTTCGCCTACCCAAAAACAATCACCGATTGCCGATAGTATTGAAGTAACAATTTGTTTGTGCTCTTCTGAGACAAGGTCATTGGCAAACAAACCTGTTGCACCTTGTTGTACCAATGCCGGTGTATTTGGCATTGTGCGAACCAGTGCAAGGTCAGCGCCGAACCAACGGCAAATGTCATTTGCTCTAATACCTGCCGCAATAGAAACAAATAGGTGGCTTGATTTGACGGCACCTTGCAAGCCTTTGCAAACGCTACTCATCACTTGTGGTTTGACCGCAAGCACAATAACATCACACACCGAAATAAGGTCGCTATTGTTTGTAAAAGTATCAATACCAAGCTCTGAATTTCTACTGTTAAGAAGGGATTCATCGAGATCGCTGACTTTGATATTTTCCGCGCCATAACCGTTATTGATTAGGCCTTTAATGAGGGCGTAAGCCATATTGCCCGCCCCAATAAAACCAATGACTGATTTGTTTTGCATATAAAATGTCTCAGTTGAAAATTGATAAGTTAATTCTACCAAAATCAGTATGACATTTAAGCCAAAATTAATCATGATTGATGTTGATGGCACTCTCGTTGATAGCGTGCCAGATTTAACCTATTGTGTTGATGAGATGATGAAGCAACTGGGCAAAGAGCCATGTGGCGAGACGAAAGTGCGTGAGTGGGTGGGCAACGGCGTGCCAAAATTAGTGGAACGCGCGCTGACCGGTGAGTTAGAATCAGCACCAAATTCAGATGATTTCGAAAAAGCCTATCCAATTTTTCTTGAGTTGTATGCCGACAACACAGCCAAAAGATCTTGTCTTTACGACGGTGTTCGAGAGGGTTTGGATTATATGAAGGATCGTGGTTATCTTCTGGGTTGTGTGACCAATAAAGCCGAGCAATTCACTCTCCCGCTACTCAAAGCACTGGGTATTTTTGATGATTTTGCCATTATCATTTCTGGCGATACGCTCGCCAAGAAAAAACCCGATCCAATGCCGCTACTGCACAGTGCTGAGTATTTTGGCATCAATCCTAAAGACTGTCTAATGCTGGGTGATTCTGTCAGTGACGTGAAAGCCTCAAGAGCCGCGGGTTTTGAGATTATCTGCATGTCTTACGGCTACAATCATGGCAACGATATTGCCGATGAAAATCCCGATTTAGTGATAGACTCTATGGGTGAACTTCGTGATTGCCTCTGATCAAAAAAACGTTTGGCATCCCTATGCCAAAATCCCCAGTGCTGTGCCAACACATTTGGTCGAATCGGCAGAATTTGTTTATCTAAATCTTGAAGGTGGGCGCCGAGTCATAGACGGCATGAGTTCGTGGTGGTCTGTCATTCATGGCTACAACCACCCTGTGCTTAACCGAGCAATGAAAGATCAAATCGATCGCGTCTCTCACGTGATGTTTGGTGGTCTTACCCATCAAGGCGCAATTGACCTTTGTCAAAAATTAATTGACATCACCCCAAAAGGTCTTGATAAAGTCTTTTTAGCCGATTCGGGTTCTGTATCGGTGGAAGTATCATTAAAAATGGCGCTGCAATATTGGTACAACAAGGAGCAAAAAGCCAAAACGCATTTTGTTACGCCAAGAGGTGGGTATCACGGTGATACTTTTGGTGCAATGAGCGTTTGCGATCCGGATAATGGCATGCATCACCTATTCCAAGGCGTCTTGCCACAGCATTTTTTTGTAACAAAGCCAACAATTGGCAATACTAAGGAAGCGCTCCTAGATCTTGAAACAACGCTCAAAGACAATCATCAAACAATCGCAGCATTAATTCTTGAGCCGATTGTTCAAGGCGCTGGCGGCATGAATATTTATGAAAGTGAGTATTTATCAGGTGCTAGAAGGCTTTGTGATCAATACGACGTGTTGATGATTGTTGATGAAATTGCTACTGGCTTTGGTCGTACAGGTAAATTATTTGCCTGTGAGCATGCTAATATTTCACCCGATATTCTCTGTTTGGGCAAGGCGATGACAGGTGGCTATATGACCATGGCTGCCACACTCACAACTGAGAAAGTCGCGGATACGGTTGGCGTTTTAATGCACGGCCCAACTTTTATGGGCAACCCACTTTCTTGCGCAGTTGCCAATGCCAGTATTGACCTATTGCTCAAAGATAATTGGCAAGAAAAAATCGAGACCATTGAAGTCATACTTAAAGCTGAATTACTTCCTCTTATTGATGAGCCAACGATTGCCGATGTTCGGGTGATGGGTGCCATTGGCGTTTTGGAATTTAAAGAGTCACTGGATATGCAAAGCGTCCAAGAGAAGCTTATTGCTGCCGGTGTGTGGCTACGTCCTTATGGCAAACTGCTTTACACCATGCCACCGTTTATTATTACTGAGGCAGAGTTAACGACGATAACGCAGGCAATGCGCTCAGTGGTTAGGGGAATTAAATAGGCAGATTTTTTGCATTTCTATTGCTCTAGAGCACCCATATCTATAATTTCCCAAATTTTTTATTAGCGCATTTTAAACAGCGATTTAACGCTTAAAAGTGTACTAAATCAGTGTTTTTTAGCTCAAAAATAGCAATATTTGGCCTTTTTGAGTAAGGGTCACCCTTCCTCAGTAGAGTTTTTTAGCTCATTTCGATTTTTTTCGATATTTTGGTTCAATCCATATTCTAAGTTTTGTAGCAATATGCAGCTGTATTGGCGCGTATATAGCAATTAAGAAGGGCGATATTAATCGACATAAGCTGTTTATAATAGGTTTATATGTAGGCGGTATGCTAGTAGCTGGAATATTTACTCCTTTGCCCGGAAGGTTGTAAGTAGTGTTTGTTGAGAAAAACTGCTACAAGCACTGCTCCAATGCATCAATGAGTAAATCAACATCAGCCAAAGAATTATAGTGAACTAGTGAGTAGCGTGCGACACCACTATCCGGATTAATTCCTAACGCAGTTAGCAATCGTGGGGAGTAGAAGTGTCCTGCAGCACCCATTGCACCCAGATCTCCAACACTTCGAACCAATGCATGTGGTGACTGACCCTGGGGTAAAAAAGAAATCGTGGGCGCACGGTTGTGTGATGTTTTAGGGCCCACAATAGTAACCTTTGGGTGTTGATTTAGATACGCAAGCAATCTATCTAGAGGTATGCGTTCTGCCTCATGAAATAAGCTGCGGATTATGGCGGCTTTATCGTTAACAGCACCATCTACACCGTAATGGTGTTCGAACACTGCATCGAAATAATTTGAAACACCTTTGATTGCTGCAATTTGAGCGTGATCTGGCCCCGCTGGCATTAATCGTTTTTCACGTTCAGCGCTGTTGAAATAATGGCCTTGGCTTTCCAACAAGCCAGCCATCTGCTGTGAAATCACCATGACACCCAAATGAGGGCCGTAAACTTTATACAAAGAAAACAGATAAATATCAGCTCCAAGGTCTTTAACATCAGGCAAACCATGGCAGGCGAATGAAACGCCATCAACAATTGCTTTGGCCCCGACCTGATGCGCCATGCTGCATATTTTCACAACTGGATTGATCTCCCCTAAGATATTTGAACAGTGGGGAAACGCAACTAGTTTTGTTTTCTCACTCAGTAAATCGTGTAATTTTTCTAACGATAGTGATCCTGTTTCTGAATCAACTTGCCACTCTCGCACGATAACACCACGGTTTTTTAATCTGCGCCAAGAACCAGAATTTGCTTCGTGATCCTGATTGGTAACAATAATTTCATCGCCTTCTTGCAAGTAACCCCAAAGGGCATTAGCCAAAACATAAGTGTTTTGCGATGTTGATGGCCCAAAATAAAGATCATTTTCATCTACATTTAGATAAGTTGCAAGAGCTGTATAACCAGCATTCATTGCATTTCCGGCATCTTGAGAGATTGGAGTGGCGTGATAAGGTTGAACCCTGTGGTGATTGTAGTACGAGTTCAGTATTTCTGTCGTTTGAGTGCACAGACAAGAGCCACCGGCATTTTCGAGAAATGCAATTTTACTTTCTGATGATTGTGCAAGGGCTGGAAATTGTTGACGAACAAAATTGATGTCGAGTTGCATAGCACTTCACACAGTGAATAATGGCTGAAATATACCCTTAATACCTCAATGGATCGATAATTATTGAAAAAAACTTAGTTATCAGGGATAGAGTAAGTCCTAACCACTAGTTCATAAATCACCGAAGGCATGCTTTCAATTCGATAACCAGGCCTTATTAAGCAGAATGTTACTCAATCGGATCAACATCCAAAAACCAGCGCACTGAGCCGCTGATCTTAATGCTGTCAATGTGCTCATACATTGTGTTGAGCATTTGGTGCAGCGCCTGTCTCTCGGCCGACTGAAGGTAGAGATTGAAGTAATAATAATCCGCTTTCTTTTCAATCACACCGGGTACCGGTCCCCAGATTTCAACAGAGGGTAAATCGATGCTACGCAGTAAAAGCGCGACTTCGTTTAAAAATGTCTCGGCTTGAGTTTTGTTTTTCGCATTGGCGCATATCATCGCTTGATGGGAAAAAGGAGGTAATTGAGTTTGTTGACGTTCCTTGAGTAAGCTACTCGCATACTTAGTATAGTTCGCTTGTTGTACATACTCAAAAATAGGATGATTTGGGTAGCGCGTTTGGATGGCAACTTCGCCCTTGTGTTCGCTGCGTCCAGCCCTGCCAGAGACTTGAATTAGTAATTGCGCTAAATTTTCTGTTGCCCTAAAGTCAAGTGAAAGTAAGCCAACATCAACATCCAAAATACCTACAAATGCAAGTTGAGAAAAATCATGTCCCTTGGCAAGCATCTGTGTGCCAACGATAATACAGGCCTCGCCAGAGTTGATCCGCTCTAAGTGCTGAGCAAAAGCTTTTTTCCTGCGAGTGGTATCGCGATCAATTCTAATGACAGTTGTGCCTGGAAAATACGATTCCAAATTTTCTTCAAGTCGCTCTGTGCCATAACCCAGTATTTTAAGAGTTGATTGCTTGCAAGAAGGACAAGACGATTCTGGCATTTGTTCGGCGCCGCAATGGTGACACTTGAGACGGTTAATATGGCGATGATAAATCAACTGAGCATCGCAATGATTACATTCTGCCTTCCAGTCGCACTCGGTGCAGTAGAATACTGGTGCGTAACCACGGCGATTAATGAATAGCATCACCTGATTGCCGCTATTTAAATGCTGTTTCATCTTATTAATAAGAGGTAACGACAAAGCTTCTGAGTTCTGACTCCTCATGTCGATTAAGCTCACTTCTGGCATCACAGTCTCGCCTGGACGAGTGCTTAGCACAAGGCGCGTGAGCTTCTTATCCATGACGTTTTTTAATGTTTCAAGAGAAGGTGTTGCTGTACCAAGAATAAGTGGCACATTTGCTAATTTGGCACGCATAAAGCTTAAGTCGCGAGCGGAATAACGAAAACTTGATTGCTGTTTGAATGAACCGTCGTGTTCCTCATCAACAATCACCAGCCCTAAGTTTGGCATTGGCGCAAAAATTGCCGAGCGAGTGCCGAGCACAACAGTGGCTTCGCCGTTTTTTGCCATCAGGTAAGCATCTGTTTTTTGTGTTTCGTTGAGTTGAGAGTGAATTGCCACTACTTTGCCACCAATACGATCCTCAAAACGTGCAATCATCTGTGGTGTTAAGCCAATTTCTGGCACCAAAACCAACACTTGTTTGCCCTGTTTTAGAAGGGCTTCAGTAATACGTAAGTAGACTTCGGTTTTGCCACTGCCTGTTACACCATGTAGGAGGTAGCCGCTAAAACTGTCTTTTGACGCCAAAATTGTTTCAATGCACTTGTTTTGTTCTGCTGTCGTGTCAAAGTCGGCAGCCGATATTTGATGATCAAAAGCACGTGCTTTTTTTATCTCAGCTGGTTTACCAAGTCGCAAGTTTTTTGGGATAGCGCTGGTAAGTACCTCACCAATTGGATGGTGGTAGTAGTTGGCAGACCAAAAAAGAAAATCTAGAATATCTTTTGAAAGTAATGGCTCATCATCGAGCACTTCTTCTACTGACTTTAGATTGCCGAAGTCACTCTTCTCTTTGTGGGATAGTACTATTCCAACAACCTTTTTACGACCAAACGACACTTTGACGCGCACACCAATAGCAACATTTTTATCACATAAATAGTCAAATGACTTGTGTAATGGTACAGGGATGGCAACTTCAATTATTGGGGGCCTTTGCATAAATAATTATAGATTTGATGATGAGGTTTGCACAAAGGTATCTTTTGACGACAAAGGCAATTGCTTTAGGGATAAAATAAAATCATTTTATACTCAAGGAACATAAGTTTCGTAGCAACAGATGCTTGAACACTGTTTAACTTAACTTTATCAAAAATACTTATGGTCGTTATTCAAAATACCATTAATGAATCTTTAGTCGATGAAGAGGCGCTCATCAATCATACTCAAAAATTAATGGATGAATTTGATGTTGGTGATTCTGAATTGTTGATTCGAATTGTTTCTCCGGTTGAGATTCAAGTACTGAACAACGAGTACCGATCCAAAAATCAACCGACCAATGTATTAGCATTCCCAGGAGAAATTCCACCTGAGGTTGAGGAAAAAATCTTAGGTGATGTGGTGATCTGTGCTGAAGTTGTTAGAGAAGAAGCAATTGTCGCTGGCAAAGATTTCTCGGACCACATGATTCATCTAGCCATCCATGGCTTGCTTCACTTATTGGGTTACGATCACCATGATATGCCTGAGGCAACGGAAATGGAGGCGCTCGAGGTTGGTTTTTTACAAAAAATCGGAATTAACGATCCTTACCAATAATTTGGGCTTTATTTGACTTCTGACATCTCGCCAATGCCCTCCATTGCGTGTAATTTACCTTCTATGTAGTACATTCTTAGCTTTTGACGCTCCCATGGTGGGATGTTTGCTTCTTGCAGGACTTTTTTCAGGCTTTGTGAGTGGTTTTTGTCTTTAAGTTGCACTCGTTGACCTTCTTGACGAAAATGAATTTCAAAATTTGGCAAATTTTTGAATTCTTCAAAATATTGACAGTTTTTGATATTTTGAGGGACTTTTTTATCAATAAAATACAACTCACCTTGAAAGCGGCGCACTTCATAGTTGTGCCAAGCGACTATGGATTTTGCATCCTCTTTAGCATCAATTATCGAGACAATTTCCGCCATTACTTTCTCACTTGGCGATAAATAGTTAAGTTGGTTCAGGTGGTAACGGATAACATTTACCATGCGAATACTGGTTAGGCGTATCAAACTCGCAGTTTGCAGCTTATTGTCCTTTATTAGTGAGTGTTGTTCAATATCAATCTCTGCTAATTCCCGCAAAAGGTAAAGAGCATCAGATTGGTGTTTTGAGCTTCTGGCAATGTTGGCACTTAAACCTTGAAAAACTTTTGATAAATTGGGTATGTATTCCAATCGCAATAAATTTCGGCGAAAGTTAGGATTATGATTGCTGTCATCTTCAATCCAGCCAAGATGATTACTAACAGCGTAGTCTAGAATTTGTTTTCGGGACAATTCAAGAAAAGGGCGGTAGAGTTCGCCTTTATCAAGTTGTTTGCTTTTTGGCATGGCTGCAAGTCCAGCAACACCACAACCCCTAAACAATTGCAATAATAAAGTTTCAGCTTGATCGTCTTGATGGTGCGCAGTGCACAGCACTTCGCTTTGTTTTAATTCTGAAGTTAATGAAAGATATCTCTTTTTACGAGCAATTTCCTCAATATTTGATGTATTTTCGATACTAATGTCGACACTTGTATAGTCGATAGCCAATTTATTACACAGCGATTCACAAAAGTTTTGCCACTGATGGCAATACATTGAGAGGTTGTGATTAATGTGGACAGCTCTGACTTGTCCTTTGTAATGTTTGCACAAGTAGTGCAAGAGCACTACGGAGTCAACGCCGCCGCTGAGGGCGACGACAATTTGTTTGCCGACTAAGTAATTGTCTTTATTCGTTAAATCGTCCAAAGCCTAAAAGTTTAGTGTGACGCTCTCTAAGAAGTTGATCGGTTGGGATTTTACTGACTGCTTTCAATTGTTTTTTAATTGCCTTTTTCAAAAGCTCGCATGCCTGTTCAGGATTGCGATGGATGCCACCTAGAGGTTCAGGGATGATTTTTTCGACGAGCTTGTTCTTTTTTAGGTGTTTGCTTGTTAGTTTCAGTGATTCGGCGGCAATGCTTGCCTTTGATGCGTCTTTGTAAAGAATGGAGGCACAACCTTCGGGAGAGATTACAGAGTAAATACTGTATTCAAACATCATTGTTATGTCAGAAAGACCAATGGCCAATGCGCCACCAGAGCCACCTTCACCGATGATGATTGATATAATTGGTGTTTTTAATGTCGACATCTCGTAGAGATTTCTGGCAATCGCTTCACTCTGTCCGCGTTCTTCGGCGCCGATGCCAGGGTATGCGCCCGGTGTATCAATAAAGGTGACAATCGGCATTGAGAATTTTTCAGCCATTTTCATCAGTCTCAAGGCTTTTCGGTAACCCTCAGGTCTGGCCATGCCGAAGTTGTGATGAAGTTTTTCTTTAGTAGTACGACCTTTTTGCTGGCCAATAAACATAAAAGAAGTATTGCCTATTTTGGCAATGCCACCAATCATTGCTTTGTCGTCAGCAAATGCACGGTCACCATGAAGTTCAGTGAATTCATCAAAAATAGCTTCAATATAATCTAGCGTGTAGAGTCTTTTCGGGTGTCTTGCTAATTGCGAAATTTGCCAGTCAGAAAGCGAGGAGAATATTTTTTCAGTTAGTGCTGCACTTTTAGCTTTTAGCGCATCAATTTCCGGTGCAATATCGGGGTTATTCTTGACGTTTTCAAGGGCTTGAATTTTGCCCTCTAGTTCGGCAATGGGCTGTTCAAAATCAAGGTAATCTAAGTTCATTTACGTCGGGAAAAGTAGCTCTGAATAAAGTGCGATTATAGCAGATACTATGACTATAATCTGGCCATGGAAAGGCTCACTATGATATTGGTTTGAGCCTCTAACACAACAATTCCTATGATTCAATCAGAAAAAACAATGTCGTTATTAATGGTGCTCGCAATGTTTACTTGGGCGCTTGCTGCAATTGCTGCTAAGGTATTGTCGCACTACATCAGCGAAAATGAAATCGTTGTTTATCGTTATTTTTTGGCAGCGGCCTCGATGGTACCGATTCTATTATTCATGGGTTTGTCATTCAAAATTGACTGGAAAAACTTGGCTTTAGCGCTACTCATTGCGCTGCTCACCATTGCCAATGTGAGGTTTTATTTTATGGGTATTGATCTCGGTACAGCGGGCCTTGGCGCGGCACTGGTGACTGTGCTTATCCCAATGATTGTGTATTTACTGATGATGTTTTCAAAGCAAGACAAGACACCAGCTAAAGATTGGATGGCGCTTATTTGGGGCGCTGGTGGCGTGATGTTGATGATGAATATCACTGAGTTTGGCGTGGCTGAATTACTGACAGGTGCTAATTTGTATTTTGTTTTGGCGGCGTTTTGTTGGGCCCTAATCAGCGTTGCAGGTGCATGGTTAAAAGACACCCATGTACTGACGTTTAGCTTCTATGTTTGTTTGTTCACATTTTCTATCGATTGGTATCTTAACTTTGATGCGCCTCTGTCTTCATTAGTGGCAATGGATCGATACTTTTGGATCAGTATTTTGACGGTGTCGGTACTCAGTACGACAATCGCCAGTACTATTTACTACATAGGGCTTAGGGTTTTGGGCTCAAGAAAATGCTCAACATACTCTCTGTTGACGCCATTTTTTGCAATTGCCATGGGGGCAGTGTTTTTTGGTGAATCGCTCTCCTTGCAAAATGCAATTGGCACTTTGATGGCAGTTTCGGCTTTGCTTATATTGCAAAATGTGAAAATTAAGGGCATCATGCCTTATCGGTAGGAGTAGAGGTTTGCTATGGAGTTAAGTGTCTTTATTATTTTGTTTATCACCGCTTGGGTGTTTGCGGTAACCCCGGGCCCTGGCACATTGGCTTTATTGTCAATTAGTACATCAAGGGGCTTTGAGCCTTCAATGTATTACTCAGTGGGCGCTGTACTGGGCGATACGATGTACCTAACCCTAGTGATATTTTCACTTGATGCAATGGCCGAGTACATTGCGCCGGTGATGGAATTTATCCGCTATTTTGGTGCTGCTTATTTGATTTATTTGGGTGTTTCGCAATGGTTATCAGGGGGCATCTCCCTTGAAGGCAAGGCGGTCAAGCTGTCGAACTCAAGAGAACTAGCGACCGGTTTTTTGGTGTCCGGCACCAATCCCAAGGTGATGATTTTCTACATATCGGTATTGCCATCAGTGATTGAATTAACAGAGGTCAGTGTTTTTTATGGTGTGCAGATTATCTCAACAGTTGGATTGGCGGTGATGACCGGCCTGGTTGTGATTTCACTTTTAGGCAAGCAGTTAAAAAGTTTGATTAGCACGCCAGGTATGGCTAAACGAGTTAACCGTATTTGCGGCACAATGATGATTGCTGTTGGCTTAACATTGGTGTTCGTATGAAATCGGAAAAACTTTTTTCTTTGCTGATGGTGCTGGCAATGTTTTGCTGGGCAACTTCGTTTGTCAGCGCTAAATATTTAGCTGTTTATATAAATGAACATGAACTGGTGACTTATCGCTATTTGATCACCACAGTAACCATGTTGCCAGTACTGATGGTGATGAAAGTCAGCTATAAAATCGATATAAAGAATCTAGCCATCGCTATTATATGCGCCATACTATTGGTCGCCTATACCAAGTTATTTTTCCTTGGAACTAAGATCGGCACCGCAAGTTTTGGCGGCGCGTTTATCACTACGCTGATGCCTATCATTGTTTTTGTGATTATGCTGATTTTTAGCAGAAAAAAACCGACAGGTAGAGATTGGTTGGCATTGCTTGTCGGCGCGGTCGGTGTTTCAACGATGTTAGAGGTTTGGCAGTTCGACTTGAGTGAGATATTCAGCGTGGCGACTGTATTGTTTTTGTGGGCCGCAGCGAGCTGGGCGTTAATGTCGATTGCAACTTCGCAAAGTAAAAATGTTAGCCCACTCTTGCTTAGTTTCTATATCTATCTAGTTGCCACACTTTTTAATACTGTTTTCTTTTATGAAAATGTCAACGGCAGTGTTTTTGAGATGGATATTGTATTTTGGCTCAACATGTTATTAATGGCTGTTGGCAGCACAACATTTGCCGCAACTGTGTATGTTGCTGGCATGCAAAGATGGGGCTCTAAGTGCACGGTTTATACGTTTTTAGTGCCATTCTTTGTGATTATGCTGGGCGCTATTTTCTTAGGGGAGGCGATTCAGTTGTCTACTGTGTTCGGGGCGATCTTAACAATCGGTGCGCTGATGCTGATTAACAACGTTTCGTTAAAGGATTTTATGCGTTTGATTAAGCAAGATATCGGTTAACTATAAACTGGAAACTGTTTGCAAAGTGCTAACACTTCTTTGTTTAATTGATTTAATCGGCTATCGTTGCCAAGATTATGAAGCGCTTCATCAATCAGATGGACTATTATTCGAACTTCACTTTCCTTCATACCACGAATAGCGATAGGGCCTGTGCCCAGCCGTAAGCCACTGGCTTTAGTGCTAGTGTCTTTGGGAATGTAGTTTCGATTTGTAATAATTCCAATCGCCTCTAATGTTTGTTCGGCTTGAGCGCCACTTAAATCTTTACTGGTAACATCAACTACAACTTGGTGAGTATCCGTGCCACCACCAACAATTCGATAACCTTTGTTTGATAGTAAATCAGCTAGTAATTTTGCGTTGTCAAGCGTTCGCTGCTGAATGTCAATAAATCTAGATTCGGTTGCTATTTTAGCAATAGTAGCTTTAGTAGCAATATTAGAAACTGAACTGGTTCCTTGTGTGCCAGGGAATACCGCCTTATCAACCGCACTTGCATATTGTTCCTTACACAAAATTACTCCACCCCTGCCGCCTGCCATAGTTTTGAAAGTAGTGAATGAGATAAAATCGGCGTATGCAACTGGACTTGGAATTAATTTAGCAGCTACCAAGCCAGCGATATGTGCCATATCAACAAATAAATAAGCACCTACTGACTGGGCAATTTGAGACATTTTTTCATAATCAATTAATCTGGCATAAGAGCTAGCACCGGCGACCAACATTTTGGGTCTAAAGCGTTTTGCGTGTTCAGCTAAAGCTTCATAATCAATAAGTTCAGTTTTTAAATCAACGTTGTAATGCTCAAAATTAAAACACTTGCTGGTAGCGGAAGCAAAGTGGCCGTGGGTTAAGTGTCCTCCATGAGCAAGGTTCATTGCTAAAACTTTATCACCAACTTGAAGAGACGAAAAATAGACGGCAAAATTTGCAGATGAGCCAGTATGTGGCTGAACATTAGCATGATCAGCCTCGAATAATGCTTTCATACGCTCAATTGCCAATGTTTCAATTTCATCGACATATTCGCAACCTGCATGATAGCGCTTGCCAGGATAACCTTCGATGGTTTTGTGATTGAGAACGGAGCCCATGGTCTCGAGTGTTGATTGAGACATGTGGGTTTCTGAAGCAACCAGGTCAATTGTGTTTTCAATTCGTTGACCTTCTTTTAAGGTTAACTCATAAACTGCTGGGTCGTCTTTTTTTAATTGATTCATGATAATTGGCTAAGTTTTGAATTTATCAGGCTATACACAAGTTCGGCGAGTTTTAAATGGCTGTCAGCTTCAATATGTACACCATCTTTATTACTGGGTATCACTATAGATGCAGCATCTAGAAATAAGCAACAATTCTTGACAGCAACTTTTTGCAAATGAACAGCCAATTGTTTTGATTTTTCACTAGCACTTTCGAATTGCATGGCCATTAATGGCGAAAGTTGAGTCACGTGGGGCGGTGAAATAATGAGTATTTCGGGCTGTGCAGAAAAAGTCACATTATGGTATTTTCTAATTATTTTGACTAAGGTCAACACGCCTTTAGCAACATCTTCAGGGGTGCTGTTATATATCGCTTTTAGATCATTCGTACCAAGCATAATAATAATAAGATCGAGTGGCGTATGAGACTCGATTAGTGGAAGCAGCATCGTTTTACCATTACGACCTTCTCGCTCTGGCTCATCAAGCACAGTGGTACGGCCATTTAAGGCTTCTGTGATAACTTGTACTTCTTTACTGAGTTTTGCCTGAAAGATATTTGGCCATCGTTGATGGTATTTATATCGTCCCGCTAATCCTGGGATGTAGCCCCAGGTGTTTGAATCACCATAGCAAAGTATAGTCTTCACGAATTAAGTGATTTATTTTCCATCCGTTAATTCAACATCACGCTCTTGCAAGTCTTGCATAATGGCGACGCGCATATCATCGGTAAAATCAAACCAGTCAAAGATCTCGTTCATGTGGCGTTTACAACCAACACAATAGTTATCCTTGTTGTATTTGCAGATGCTCACACAAGGGCTAATGATTCTTTTTAGACGGTCTGTTTCGCTCATTTCTCAGATTATAGATTACAATAATGCTTTGCCATTAAAATACAACCCTATTTTTTTCGATATTATCATATGAGTTTTTCAATACTTGGATTATCAAAGCAAATTCTTGACGCCATTGAGGCTCAAGGCTATTCCGATCCGTCCCCCATTCAGGCAAAATCTATCCCCATTGTATTAGAGGGTAAGGACTTAATGGCGGCCGCTCAAACCGGTACAGGAAAAACAGCCGGCTTTACTTTGCCGATTTTAGAAAGACTTTCGGGCGGCAAAAGGCCCTCTTCAAACCAGGTCAGGGCATTGATCATAACGCCAACACGAGAGCTTGCCGCTCAAGTTCATGAAAGCGTTAGAACTTACGGCAAGAATTTGCCGTTGAGCTCAACGGTTGTTTTTGGTGGTGTGGGTATTAATCCGCAAATGCAAAAACTGCGCAAAGGGATTGATATTTTGGTGGCTACACCCGGTCGACTGTTGGATTTGTATTCCCAAAATGCTGTGCATTTTGACGAGTTAGAGGTTCTGGTGCTCGATGAGGCGGATCGCATGCTTGACATGGGCTTTATTCACGATATTAAGCGCATTATTAAGCTATTGCCAGCAAAGCGCCAGACGTTAATGTTCTCTGCTACTTTCTCTGAGGAAATTCGCAAGCTTGCTAAAAGTTTGGTTCATAATCCTGTCGAGATTTCCGTCACCCCGCGTAATACCACCGTTGAGGCAATCAAGCATTGGATTTGTCCAGTCGACAAATCAAGAAAAACGGCATTGTTGACACACTTAATCAACAAAGGAGACTGGCAACAAGTACTGGTGTTCAGTAGGACTAAGCACGGTGCCAATAGAATTGCCACAAGCCTAGAAAAGAAAAACATAACGACAACAGCGATTCACGGTAATAAAAGCCAAGGTGCTCGCACTCGCGCATTGGCGGATTTTAAAGCTGGCAAAGTGAGAGTTTTGGTGGCGACAGATATTGCCGCGCGCGGTATTGATATTGATCAACTGCCGCACGTGATTAACTTTGACTTGCCGAATGTGCCAGAGGATTATGTCCATAGAATTGGCCGCACAGGCCGTGCGGGTCGATTGGGCGAGGCTATTTCCTTGGTCAGTGCGGATGAGGCTAAACAATTGTTTGATATTGAACGCCTTATTCAACAACACCTTGAGCGTGAATTGATTGAGGATTTTTGGCCAAGCCACGATGTGCCGAACTCACCTGAGTTGCGTCCAGTTAAAGCTAAGCGGTCCAAAAAACCGAACAAGTCGCACGGCCAGCAAAATAGTGGAATCAAGAAAGGCGCTCCAGGGCGTAGAGGCGAGCATCAAAGACCTAAAAATCCTAAAAGACGTGTTTTTTCGTCAAAAAAACCCAATAGAAAGTCTAAGGCAAAAACTTAAATGACTTGTAAGGGTGTAAATCTTTCTGAGTTATATATCTTCTTGAGCGTTACGAAATCCGTCCCAGATGGCGTTTGCGACTTTTCCTTGAGGTTGACTCAACCTTCTGGCCAAGTATATATTGACAGAAGACATATCGATACCTTGGATACGAATTGGAATTAACTCACCACGCTCTATGAATTCACAAATTTCGTGTTCTGGTAATCCACCCCATCCCAATCCGGCTTTAATCAATTGCTGTTTGGTATAACGATCTCTGACAGTCCATCGCCTCAAGCCTTCTAAAACACCTACGGATATCGCCTCAGTGTGGCGACCACTGTCTGCCAATATAATTTGAACGTAATCGGATAGATCTTCTTTTGTGTAGGTTTTATCTTCAATTTTCAAACCCATTTCTGGAGACACAACAGTAATCATATTGACAACATCCACAGGAACAACTTCTAGGTTTTCATTTGGCATTAGGGTTGCCAGAAACGCTAATTCGGCCTCTCCATCCATCAGCCTTTCTAGCGTTCCACTCAAGGCTTCGGAAGATATGTTAATTTCTGTATTTGGGAACTTGTCACTATAGTATTTAAGCTGTCGCAAGATTACAGGGAAGGGGCAGATAGCATCAATCACTATATTAAGTACAGGTTCATAATCCATTGATAAGTGCTTACCTAACAGTGCGAGGCTTTCCATGCTAGCTATTGTCAATTTGGACTTCCTGTAGAAAGACTCACCAGCACGTGTTAATACGGGTCTGTACCCTGTGCGATCAAATAGTTCAAAGCCCAGTTGATCTTCAAGTTTTATAATTGCTTGGCTTAAAGCTGGCTGGGATCGAAATAATTTTTCAGAGGCGGCACGATAACTTCCATACTGAACAATGGCGTCTAATACCTTAAGCTGTTCTAAAGTCATCGTATATGATAAGAAAAAATTATCATTATTATAGAATTATAATATTATCTTCTAATAAAGTGTCAGTGTATTATGCATTCCTAATCAAGCAACTTGAAAAACAAAATTTTCAATAGCCATGAATTAAAACAACTGGGAGAACATAATGAAAATATTAGCTTTTGCTGCAAGTAGCAGCAGTCAATCAATCAACAAAAAATTAGTAACTTACGCAACAAGCCTAATTGAGAATGCTGAAGTTAAAGTCATAGATTTAAATGATTACGAATTACCTATGTTTAGCGAAGATAAAGAGCGAGAATTAGGTCAACCTACATTATCAAAAGATTTTCTTAATGAAATTCATAACAGTGACGCTGTCATCATTTCGTTTGCCGAGCACAATGGTTCATACAGTGTGGCCTATAAGAATATATTTGACTGGAGTTCACGAATTAACCCTAAAGTATTTCAGGATAAGCCAATGATAATGCTCGCAACCTCACCTGGTGAATCCGGGGGCGCTAGTGTGCTTGCAACAGCGGTAAACTCTGCTCCTTATTTTGCTGGAAATGTTGTTGGAAGCTGTTCAGTACCTAGTTTTTACGATAATTATGATTTTGAATTGGGTCAAATTAGTAATAGTGTTATTCAGTCAGAAATACAGGTAGTAGTGAATAAGCTACCTCAAAAGACGAGATAGGCCACTTTAGCTTATTATGATTGAGAACATAAATATTGTTAAGTATAGCGAACTGCGCTGACAGGGTTTGCCGGCATTGTTGAGAAGCACTTGTTGATGAGTCAGGCTATTTGGCCATGCTAGACTTACTGGAGGGGGAGAGAAACAACGCCTAATATATCAGATAGAAAGCCTAAGCCCAATACTTAGGCTTTCACATTAAATAATCAAGCGCGTAATTTCTCGTTGCTAGGGTCGTAAGCTGCTTCCATTGAGACGTGGCATTTGCGCGAGCCGAGCGATGTGTCGACTGTGAGTGCAAAGCCTTCTTGGCAGTGCTCTGGTTTGAGATAGGCAAAAGCAATAGAGTGGCCGACGCGATGACCGTAAGCACCACTGGTGATAATACCAGTGAGCTGGGTATCGACAAAAATTGCCTCATTGCCAAAGCATTCAGCAGGCACTTGATCGTCAAAAACAAGATAAGCAAGCTGTAGTTTGACGCCATCGGCTTGGCGTGCTCGAATATTGTCTGCGCCAATAAAATCTCGGCTTAAATCCAAAAATCGATCCATGCCGGCTTCCAGTGCAGAAATTTCCTCAGTAAACTCGCCACCATAAGCACGGTACATTTTTTCCAGTCGCATTGAATTAAAGGCTTGGCCGCCAAAATCAGTTAGACCGATTGGCTCACCAGCCTCGAACAAGGATTCGTAAATAGAAATGAGTTGCCAGCTAGGCATATGAAGCTCCCAACCCAGTTCGCCGGCATAAGAAACACGCATGGCAAAAACGGCTGCCGAGTCTATTTGAATAGTTTTGCAACTTAGCCAACTAAAACCACGGTTGCTCAGATCTTCATTAGTGCGCTGTGAGAGAATCTCTCTGGCTTTAGGCCCTGTTAAAAGCACTCCACCCCAATCTTCAGTAAGGTCTTCAATGGTAATATCGTAGTTGTCGCTGTGCCATTCTAGCCATTGATAATCTTTAACTTGCGAGCCGATTGCACCCATTAACAAGAACTCATTTTCACTGATGCGACTAATTGTTTGCTCTGCCATTATGCCGCCATTTGGCGCGTGAAAGAGGGTTAAGCCGATACGGCCATCCTTTGCAGGCAGTTTGTTGCATGAAAGATTGTCCAAGAACGCAAAAGCATCTTTGCCGGTAATTCTGAATTTTGCAGTGCCACTGATATCCGTTATACCGCAATAGTTTTTTACCGCATTGCATTCAAGTGCAACGATGTCGTGTGCTTCACTGTGTGCCCAGGTGTGGGTTTCTTCTCGGATGTCGCCCGTGGCAAACCAAGTGGGCTTTTCAAAACCGGTGTTAACGATATGAATTGCACCTTTTTGCGCTAAGACAGTATGCAGCGCACTCACTCTTATTGGTCTGCCGTGCGGGCGATTTTCATTGGGCACGCCCATTGAGTACATTCTCTCGTACGATTCGATTGCTCGGGTTGTGCAGTATTTCTGATCAGCCCATCGATCAAAGCGACGTGAGTCCAGTGAAGCCATATTGAGTTCGGTTTGGCCGTGGATCATCCACTGTGCTAAGTATTTACCGATACCGCCTTGGGCAATACCAATGCTGGCGCCACATAAATTCCAGAAGTTGCGCAGCCCACTAACAGGACCAACCAATAAGTTGTCATCCGGTGTATGCGTGATTAGGCCATTGATAACCGTGCTAATACCTACCTCTTGGAATCCAGGGACGATTTCCATGCAACGCTCAAGCCAAGGCATTAAGCGCTCTAAATCGCCTTCGAATAATTCTCGGTCGAACGACCAGTCCAGTCCACTGAGTGCCCAAGGTTTTGAGCCTCTTGTTTCGTAAGGACCGATTAAAAAGCCATTGCCTTCTTGACGAATGTAGGAAGCCGCTCTTGAATCGCGAGTGACTGGCAACTCTTTGGTGAGTTTGGCAATGTCTGGGTGATTTTCGGTAATTAGGTATTGGTGCTGGAGATTAACCAGTGGCACATAAGCGCCAACCATTTTTGCCACTTGAGGCGAGAAGCAGCCGCCAGCATTAACGACGTGCTGGGCAGTAATATTGCCCAATTCAGTGACCACTTCGTATTCGCCAGAGGGCAAAATGTTAATGTCTGTAACGCGGTTAAAAGAGGATACTTCAGCACCATTCTTTTTGGCCAATTGAGCCAATTGAGTAACAACTGTTGTTGGATCGACGTGGCCATCGTTAGGCGTGTAGAGAATGCAGCGCGCATTATCGAAAGTCATCATAGGGTTGATCTTGGCAGCCTCTTCTTTTGAGACAAAGTGCATTTCACAGCCAATGTGGTTGGCGCGACTAATAATGTTTCTAAACCATTGCTCTTCAGCCTCGGTATAGCCTACACGCAGCGAGCCAGTTTTGTGAAATGAAGAAGGCAAACCTGTCTTTTTCGGCAAGATTTCGTCATAAAGTTTGATCGTGTATTCGTGAATAATAGAGAGCGTGTGATTGCCGTTAAAGTTTGGGCAAAGACCTGCAGCGTGCCAAGTGGAGCCACTGGTAAGCTCGCCTTTTTCAATCAATACAACATCATTCCAGCCTTCCTCACAAAGGTGATACATAAGGTTTACACCCAGTGATCCTCCGCCAATAATGACAACTTGTGCTTGTGTTTTCATCTTAGTTTATTCCTCTAACGGGCTTCTACCAATATCTTTTCGACTTAGCTTGATGTCAAATTTTTTGCGTAACTCTCTGTCTATATCATCACTGATGTGATCTGGAAAATAGGTCGCTAGTATCTCTTTCTTTTTTGCGATTGCCGTTTCCAAGATAACAGGTTTTCCCATATCGGCCCAGTCGTTAGGGGAGTCCCTATTGCTGAGCTCTGGATAGATATACTCGCTTTGCATAACGTCGATAGTTTGGTCAGAGCCTAAATAGTGGGCTTTGTTATTTAAACAAACATCTTTAATGGTTTCAAAACAAAGCGCCTCTTCGCTCTCATCGCTGAGACCTTTGGTCATCCTTAACGATGCGCCCAATAAGTCATTATCTAATAATAAACTTTCGGGGCATGTGCCCAAAAGGCTTGCATACATACCTGCAGATTCATAGACTATATTTGCGCCGGCGAGCGCCGTTACTACGTGGGTCGATGCGCGTTCTGATCCTGCTTGAAAATCCGGGAATTTCGAATCCGTCATGCCGGCAGGTGCGCCTGTCGGTAAGTCAAAATGGTTGCCCATTTGTGCACAAGCAGCAGAGATTAGACCTTGTTCTGGCGAACCGCCACACATGGAGCCGTTGCGCAGATCTGAAACAAAAGGCCAAGTACCCAAAATACAAGGCGCTCCGGGTTTAATGGCGTTGGCATAGACCAAGCCGCCGAGGCATTCCGCCCACGCTTGTGAAACGACACCCGGCAATAAAGGTGGCGCCGTTGCCCCTGCTTGTGCCGCGGAGAGTAATAATATCGGCATGCCGCCTTCAACGCCAACACGTAGGCACTCTAAGGACTCCTCCGCAAATTTCATTGGTGGCACAACAAAACAATTACTCATGCTGACAAAAGGGCGTTCGCGCCATTTGTCCTCACCGCCAGCAATAATATGCAGCATTTCTAGGCCATCGGTGACATGGTGAGACTCGGTAAAGCTCACACCAATGTGTTTTTGTGTGCCCATAACGGCGCAATAAACTGAGTTTTGATCTAACAATCGTGGGTCTGGAATATCACGTAAAACACAGGTTCGTTGAAACATGTGAATGTGCTCACATTGATCGGCAATTCGTGCCATGTCATAAAGGTCTTGGCTGAGCGACTCCCTGTACTCATTGTTTTCTGGGTCGGCAATTAAAACCGCTGCTCCAGCAGTGGAAAAGTGCACTCTTGAGCCGCTTAAATCTAAATCGTATTTTTCAATTTGACCGTGAAGTATCAAGCCGTGTTGCGACATCGCCATCGCCTTTCGAACCACGTCTTCGGACATTCTAAGTCTGTTATCATCACCCATGGTTGCACCAAATGCAACACAGGTTTCAATACAATGCGGGGTGGCATCAGCAAAGCCAATTTCTTCAAGGATGCGAAATACATTGGCCTCAATTGATTTGACTTGTTTGTCGCTCAGCGGCTTGTAGCTGCCGCCTATTTCTCCAGGAAGTACGGGCTTTTCGTCCTCAGCGAGTGGTGCTGCTCTTAGCGCGATTCGTGCTGCTCTACCGCCGGTTTTTCTTCGTGTCATTTCTTACCCCTTAGTGCATTAATGATTAGATTTATTAATTATAAGTAAACTACACGCCCTGTACAAATGAAAAATTATTGTTACAACACATAAGAAAAACTAATCTATAATTGGACTAATTAACCCCTCTGAATTGGTATGAGAAGTAAGCTACCATCCCTTAATAGTTTGAAAGTTTTTGAAGCTGTAGCACGTCATTTAAGCTTTACTAAAGCTGCCGCGGAGCTATACGTCACTCAGGCGGCGGCAAGTCACCAAATCAAAATTCTGGAAGAGCGGCTTGGTGTTACATTGTTCTCTCGACATCCACGTCGAATTCAGTTAACCAGCGAGGGTAAATTATTACTCCCTGTGATGACTAAATCACTTGACGCCATTGCCAGTGGTATTGAACAAATTACATCCGATACGGGCTTGGGTATGTTGCGAGTTAGATTGGGCCCTTCAATTTCTGCTAAGTGGCTCTCACCCAAGCTGAATGATTTTTGGCGGCATAATCCAGATATTAACCTAAGCCTTTTTCACTCCAATGAAGAAGTGGATTTCTCTCGTGAAGATATTGATATCGCAATTACCTATGGCGATGGAAATTGGCCTAATGTAGAGTGTTTTCATTTACTGTCACTTGATTTTTTTCCAGTATGTAGCCCGGCAATTGTTACAGGCCTGTCTGGGGATTTTAGGGAAAGCGACTTGGAAAATTTGCCGTTACTTCATGACACCAGTTACAAGTCATGGTCAACATGGGTGCGAGATGCTAATCTTAATGGTGTAAATCCAAACAGGGGTGTTATTATTGATGATACCAATGTGCTTGTGCAAGCGGCAATTGATGGCCAAGGCGTGGTGATGGGCTCATCATTGGTTGTCAATGAGCATATTCGTTCTGGGCGCTTGGTGCGTTTGTTTGACCATATTTTAAGACCCGATGAAGGCTACTATATTATTTACCCAAAGGTGCACAGTCAGCGCCAGAATGTGCGTTTATTTAAGAATTGGCTGCTTTCTCAAATATAAGATTTAACCTCTTCCATGACCACAAAAGTCGAGCTGTTTTGTACATGGGGTAAGGCAGATATCTTCTCACCCAGTACTTTACGATAGCTTTCCATGTTGTTGGTTCTGACTTTTAGCAGGTAATCAAAGTGCGAAGCGATCATATGGCACTGCACAACTTCGGGTATTTCCTTAATTGCAGCATTAAAGGCATTCAGTGCTTGAGTTTTGGTGTCATCCATTTTTATTTGCACAAAGGCGATGTGGTTGTCGTCCACTAGGTCGTGATTAATCACCGCTCGATAGCCCCGTATGTAACCTTTTGTTTCCAATTTTTTAACACGATTGAGGCAAGGTGTTTTGGAGAGGCCTATTTGGTCTGATAACTCAGTGATTGTCATTCTGCCATCGGCTTGAAGCAATTTAAGAATTTTATGATCGTAATTATCTAACATAGGCATATTTCCTAATAATTAACTAATTGTAGGTATATAGTTTAATAAAATGTAAATATTAAAAACTAATAACTATTATATATAAGTTCATAGTCATAAAGACTAAATTACTTCATTTAAAATAATAACCTGATACTAAAGAAATATTTGTTGATTATTATTTGGGGTGGTAGATGTTTACAGACGAACTTGATGTTGATTATACAAACTTAAGACAAACCATTAGGCGTGACAGAGTTATGCCAGAAGCAACGGCATTGTCTCAATTGCAATCGCTTGAGTGTACTGATAAGAATCAGCGCAAACAATTTCAAAGCATTACAGAATCCTTTATTAAAAAGTTGCGGGCTTCAAATAAGCCCGACTTATTATCATTGTTTATCTCGGAATACAATCTAAGTAGTGACGAGGGTTTGTCGTTAATGACGCTCGTTGAGGCTTTTTTGAGGGTTCCAGATAACAAAACCAGAGATAAATTATTTTCTGACAAGATTTCTAATAAACCTTGGTCTAAGCATTTGGGTGGCAAAAAGTCTTCGATGATTAATATCGCAACCATAGCGTTGAGTGTTGCTGACATGATGATTAGTCATGGACATAGCACCAAAATCAAGGAGCGCATTAAACATGCGCTTGATATTCTCTCCAGACCTGGTATTCGGTTCAGTGCTCATAGTGTGATGCGTTTTTTTGGTTCACAATTCGTTTTTGCTGAGGATATTGAAAACGCTCTTAAAACGGCTAATAAAAACGGCGCAACCCATTCTTTCGATATGTTGGGTGAGGCGGCGTGGACAATGAAAGACGCCGATCGTTATTTCTTGTCCTATAAGAAAGCTTTAATTGCCATTGGTAAAGATAGAAAGGGTGCTGATATTGTATCTGCAAATGGTATTTCAGTGAAACTATCGGCCCTGCATCCAAAGTATGATTTTATGCATAGAGAGCGAGCACTAAAAGAGCTGGCGCCGAGATTATTGGCTTTGGTTGATATTGCAGAGCAATACAATATTGCCATTAATATTGATGCCGAAGAAGCTGAACGCTTGGATCTTTCTTTAGATATGATTGAATATGTAGCTAAAAACAAAGCAAACACTAATTGGCAGGGCTTTGGCGTGGTGGTTCAGGCTTATCAAAAGCGCGCCCCATTGGTGATTGACTGGCTGTATGAATTGAGCGAAAAACATGATTTGAAAATCATGCTGCGTTTGGTAAAAGGCGCCTACTGGGATAGTGAGATCAAAAAAGCGCAAATTTTGGGTGATATTGATTATCCAGTTTTTACCAAAAAACAAAACACAGATTATTCCTATTTGGTGTGCGCGCAAAAGCTCCTCAAGATGCGTGATAGAATTTATCTGCAATTTGCCAGTCACAATGCTCATACGTTAATCAGTATTTGTGAAATTGCAGGCAATAACGAAGGATTTGAAATTCAGCGTTTGCACGGCATGGGCGAGTCCCTTCACAAGCAGTTGGCGAGTCAATACAGTGTTGTATCAAGAGTATATGCACCAGTCGGCAGTCACACGGATTTACTGGCCTATCTAATGAGAAGATTGCTAGAAAATGGCGCAAACAGTTCATTCATTAATCACTTGTTCGATGAGAATATCAAACCTATCGAGCTTGCAGCCGACATTTTGAGTGACGTAGAAGGTGCGACTCAAGCAAGCCACTTAAAAATTCCTTTACCTAAAGATATTTTTCAGCCTAGCCGTGATAATTCGAAATCAATTGTGCTCTCAGAGCAAGATGAGGTTGACAATTTAGGCGTGCAACAACAACCTTGGATTAGTTATCAATGGTGTTGTATCTCAATTACCTTGAGCAACGTTAATGAGGGTAACAATCCACACCAAGTGTGCAACCCAGGTGAATTATCAGATACTTTGGGCACTGTTCAATATGCTGGTGAAGATCAAGTCAAACAATGTTTAAAGGATGCAAGGGCAGCTTTTGATACTAAGGCTCATTCTCAAGAATCGATTTTGACAAGTTTGGAGCGTGCAGCAGATTTGTTTGAAGATAATCGCGCGGAGTTGATGGTATTAGCGATGCGTGAAGCGGGAAAAACCTACCAAGATGCAGTTGATGAAGTGCGAGAAGCGGTGGATTTTCTCCGTTATTACGCTAATTTATCAAGAAATGTCATGCCAGAACAGCGTGAAGCGCTTGGCGTGTTTGTCTGCATTAGTCCATGGAATTTTCCGTTAGCAATTTTCACCGGTCAAGTGGCGGCTGCCCTTGCAGCAGGCAATGCCGTGATTGCAAAACCCGCTGAAAGTACATCATTAATTGCGTATCGAGCGACACAGTTATTGCTTGATGCCGGCATACCGTGTGGATTATTGCAGCTTGTTCTGGGCAAGGGTCCAGATGTTGGCAATGACCTTACATCAGACAAACATATTGCTGGTGTTGCATTTACCGGTTCAACACAAGTGGCCAAGCAAATTAAGCACAACCTATTGAACAACAATCCCAGCGCTGGATTGATTGCCGAAACTGGCGGTCTCAACGCTATGGTGGTAGATTCAACTGCGCTAAGTGAGCAAGTAACACGTGACGTTATAGATAGTGCTTTTAAAAGTGCGGGTCAGCGTTGTTCGGCACTAAGAATATTGCTTATTCAAGAAGATTGTTATGCTGGTATTAGCAATATGATCAAAGGTGCGATGGAAGAGCTGAATGTAGGAAACCCCAAATACTTGAACACCGATTGTGGGCCGGTGATTAATCAAGTTGCAAAAGATAAACTACAAGCACACATTGACGATTCACGGGCTCACGCTAGAGTAATTGCTAGTGTTAAACACAGTAACAAAAATGGTCATTTTGTGTCACCAACAATGATTGAGCTTGAAAGTTTGGACGATATTAATGAGGAATTTTTCGGACCAATTTTGCATCTGATTCGTTATTCTTCGGACAATCTAGTGGATATGATTGATCAACTCAATGCCAAAGGATTTGGTTTGACTTTTGGCATGCATTCGCGAATTAAAACGCAAGTGGACATGGTGAGTCAAAGAATTAACGCCGGAAACATTTACATTAATCGTAATCAAGTAGGTGCTATCGTTGGTTCGCAACCATTCGGTGGCGAGGGTCTCTCTGGTACGGGTCCAAAGGCTGGCGGGCCGAGTGCACTTCATGGTTACAGTAGAAGTCTCAACACTAGTCCTCTCAGAGAGTGTATCGTTGCTCCTTCAAAGAATACTGCGTTTATTAATCAAACAATGGTGGAAAAAATAGCCGGCATGTTTCCAGTACTTAATCAGGTATTTATCAATCATCTTGTGGATACTGTCAATCAATACAACCAGAGTATAGAGTTGCCCGGACCAACAGGTGAAAGCAATACATTGTGCTATCATCCTAAGGGTTGTGTACTTTGTTTAGGTCCTAACAATACAGATGCCTTGCAACAAAGTGTCCTATCATTGGTGCTTGGAAATAGCGTAATGACAGCAATAAGTCAACAAGATTACGACCAGTTGATTGACACGGGCATCAAACCAAACATGATTGGTAGAATTGACAAGTCAGTTAGTGACGAGTTGTTGTCAAGTGATTGTTATGATGCTATTTTGTATAGCGGCAACACCAAGGCCATTGAACTTACAGTGCTGGATAGAAATGCCGGTATCACCCCAGTGATTGATTCAATCAACGAGCCTTGGAGATTGCTCAATGAGCGAGTTGTAACAGTGGATACCACAGCATCAGGCGGTAATGCGAATTTGCTCGCACTGTAGTTTTTCTGAGTTAGAATGACAAAAAATAGATAGGAAGTATAACCATGATCCTAGATCAACAGAAAACCGCCGAAGCATTGCCATGGGAAGGGTTGATAGATTGTTTGGATAAAATTTTTACTCAAAAAGTAAACTCACCCGTTCGACATCACCATAACATGAAAGTTCCAGACGATGCGGATGCAACTTTGCTGTTGATGCCGGCGTGGATTGAAGGTGAATATTCTGGCGTTAAAATCGTCAATGTTTTTCCGGGTAATAATAAACTCGGTTTAGCTGGTTTGACGGGGCATTATCTATTGAGCTGTGGCAAAACAGGGCGCTTATTATTGCAACTTGAAGGCAATGAGCTTACTTCTAGGAGAACGGCAGCAGCCTCTGCTTTGGCTTCACGTTATCTCTCTCGAGAAAATAGCAGCACGATGTTAATGGTAGGCACTGGGCGCATGGCACGTTATTTGATTCCAGCTCATATGAGTGTGCGTCCAATTGAAACAGTGCATGTATGGGGGCGGCACCTTAAATCTTCAAAGTGTTTGGTTGAAGATCTTAAAGCTGATGGTATTAATGCCCTTGTTTGCCCTCCAGAGAATTTGCAAAAAGTGTCTCGACAAGTGGACTTAATCAGCTGTGCAACAATGTCAACTGAACCGCTTGTGATGGGAGAGTGGCTGTCAGAGGGCGCTCATCTAGATTTGGTGGGTAGTTTTACGCCCAAAATGCGCGAAACAAATAATACAGCCATGCAAATAGGAGAATTATTTGTTGATACACGTGCAGGCACACTTAGCGAAACTGGTGATCTCATCACCCCGATTAATGAGGGTGCAATTACTGAGGGAAAAATAGTTGCCGAATTTTCTGAGCTTTGCGCCGGTCGACATCTAGGACGAGTCGATCTTGAGAGCGGTGACAATGCAATCACCGTATTTAAATCCGTTGGCGCCTCGATTGAGGATTTAGCTGCAGCGATTTTGGCGTACCAAAATACGCCAAAGCTTTAGATATACTCGCTAAATAATGGTTTAAGAGGCGTCTTTTCCACCCTCAAAATGGAATTGAGCTCCTTTGCGAATGCCTGATGGCCAGCGCGAAGTAATCGTTTTAAGTTTAGTATAAAAACGCACGCCTTCCATGCCATGAATGGAAGAGCTGCCAAACAGTGAACGCTTCCAGCCACCAAAACTGTGCATGGCCACTGGCACAGGTATTGGAACATTGACCCCGGCCATGCCGACTTCAACATTCATCGTAAAATGCCTTGCGGTATCACCATCACGGGTAAAGACTGTCGCTCCGTTGCCGTACTCATGAGAGTTGACTAGGGCTAATGCTTGTTCATAGGTGCTGACACGAATGATACTAAGTACCGGTCCAAAAATTTCATCGGTGTAAATAGACATTTGATCACTGACTTGGTCAAAAATACAGCCCCCAACATAAAAGCCTTCATTTTTCGCATGGTCTCTACCGTCCAGAACCAATGTTGCGCCTTGAGTAATACCCTCTTCAATATAGTTGAGAATATTTTCCTGGCTTTGTTTGGTGATGACAGGCCCCATTTCGACACCTTCCTCATCGTAAGCACCCACTTTTAAGGCACGCACCATTGGCGCCAATTGTTTAACCATGGCATCTGCAATTTCATCACCCACAGCAACCACAACGGATACCGCCATACAGCGCTCACCAGCGGAACCGTATGCTGCTCCTAAGATTGCCTCACAAGCTTGATCCAAGCTCGCATCTGGCATCACAATCATGTGGTTTTTTGCCCCGCATAAGGCCTGCACTCGTTTGTTGTGTTTACACCCTTCTTGATATATGTATTCACCAACAGATGTAGAGCCAACAAAACTTATGGCGCTAACTTTTGGATTGTGTAATAATTCATCTACGGCTTCTTTGTCACCAACGACGGTATTTAATACACCATCGGGTAAGCCTGCCTCACTCATCAGTTCGGTGAGCCGTAATGCACAACTTGGGTCACGCTCGGAAAGCTTTAAAACAAAGGTGTTGCCGCAAGCAATCGCTACGGGGTACATCCACATTGGTACCATCGCAGGGAAGTTAAATGGTGTGATACCGGCACATACACCGAGAGGCTGCCTCAAGTTATAGCTATCAATATTCGCGGAAACATCCGCGGTGTAATCTGATTTTAAGTGTGAATTAATGGCAGTACAAAACTCAACAACTTCAACCCCACGCATGACCTCTCCTTTAGCGTCAGCCAGTGTCTTGCCGTGCTCAATCGATATAAGTTCTGCCAATTCTTCTACGTTTTTATACAAAAGCTCACGATAATTGAACATTATTTGCGCTCTTTTGGAAGGGGGTACTTTTTTCCAGTGTTCAAATGCTGCATCAGCCGAATCAATGGCTTGCCGAACATCGTTGGCACTTGCACCTTGCATTTTATTAATTTTTTGCCCCGTTGACGGATTGTAAATATCAAATACCGTGCTGGATGTTCCCGTTACTTTTTTGCCGTTAATGATGTGTTGTAAGTTTTGATTAGTCATAGATATTACATAAATTGATTAATTGTCGACAATATACCCTGCCTATTGTGCTTAATGCTTAATTATTAGCGTTCTGGTATAGTAAAAATATTCTTTTGTAGTAAGAACTCCAAGTTTTTCTTGGGTTTTAGCAGCACCTTTAACAACAGCAATAACTATAGCGTCTATTTGTTGTTCTGTGATAACAAGGCTTGGTGATATGGCTATTGTTTTCTTGCTCGTTAATGTAATTATCTCTTGTTTTAATCATCAGATACTCCTAAAATTTAATTGACAATCATTGCCCTAGCAAATGTATCATTTGACTGGCTGTTGCACTCATATCAGGAATCAACCGTTTCATAATGGTTATGCGATCAAATACACCAGGATCAGATGCAAGAGTGGTTCGAAGTGCTTTGCCAAAGCTTTGCCGCAAACTGGTGCCAACGTTGAATTTGGCTACTTGACGTGATGCCATCATTTGGATGTCTTTCTTTTCAATGCCGCTAGTACCATGAATTACCAATGGTAGGCTTAAAGCTTTTTCCAGCTCAGCAAAACGGTCACGGTCAATTGCTACAGATCGGTCCTCCAGGCGGTGCACATTGCCTATAGAGATTGCCAGTGCGTCGGGTTGTCCTTTTTCTTCCATGGCTACAGCCTCAGTTACTTCTGTTAGGGCAGAACGGATATGGTCACGTCCACTTGCATAGGGCACCGAGCCCACTTCAGCCTCTACCGATGTGCCTTGAGGGTGTGCATAGGAAACAATGTCGCGGATGGCGGCGATATTTTCAGAG